>OAWM01001038.1_pt1 | contig 11603 bp, 10 predicted proteins | sample 1495501 | NCBI WGS metagenome assembly OAWM01 (sample SAMEA2580210, study PRJEB22360) | human gut metagenome | biome: human gut; feature: human-associated habitat; material: faeces | place: Denmark | collected 2008/2010 | reverse complement strand
CGCAGATGCAGCAGTACGAAGAAGAGCAACTGGCGCTCGCCGCACGCTGGTCGCAGCCGAATCGCGAATCCATCGCCGCCCTGTGCCGCGCGCGAAAAATTGCGCTTGCCAGCCACGATGACGCCACCCACGCCCACGTTGCTGAATCTCACCAGCTTGGCAGCGTGATCGCCGAATTTCCCACCACGTTCGAAGCGGCGGAAGCCTCGCGCAAGCATGGCATGAACGTGCTGATGGGCGCGCCGAATATTGTGCGCGGCGGCTCGCACTCCGGCAACGTGGCGGCCAGTGAACTGGCGCAGCTTGGCCTGCTGGATATCCTCTCTTCCGACTACTTCCCCGCCAGCCTGCTCGATGCGGCATTTCGCGTCGCCGATGACCAGAGCAACCGCTTTACGCTGCCGCAGGCGGTGAAGCTGGTGACTAAAAATCCAGCGCAGGCGCTTAATCTCCAGGATCGCGGGGTGATTGGCGAGGGCAAACGCGCCGACCTGGTGCTGGCGCATCGCAAGGACAATCATATTCATATCGACCACGTCTGGCGTCAGGGTAAAAGGGTGTTCTGATGATGGGAAAACTGATTTGGTTAATGGGGCCGTCCGGCTCCGGGAAAGACAGCCTGCTGGCGGAACTCCGCCTGCGGGAACAAACTCAGTTACTGGTGGCGCATCGCTACATCACGCGCGATGCCAGCGCCGGAAGTGAAAACCATATCGCCCTGAGCGAGCAGGAGTTTTTTACCCGCGCGGGGCAAAATCTGTTGGCCTTAAGCTGGCACGCTAACGGTCTGTATTATGGCGTCGGCGTCGAGATTGATCTCTGGCTGCACGCCGGATTCGACGTGCTGGTCAACGGCTCACGCGCCCATCTGCCGCAGGCGCGGGCGCGCTATCAATCGGCGCTGCTGCCCGTCTGTTTACAGGTTTCGCCGGAGATCCTCCGCCAGCGCCTGGAAAACCGTGGCCGTGAAAACGCCAGTGAAATTAAAGCCCGCCTGTCGCTCAGGGGTAAAATAAACGCCCGCCTGGCGCGCGCCGCCCGCTATACTCCACAGGATTGCCATACGCTCAACAATGACGGCAGCCTGCGCCAGTCGGTCGACACGCTGCTGACGCTGATCCATCAGAAGGAGAAACACCATGCCTGCTTGTGAGCTTCGCCCGGCCACGCAGTACTACACCGACGCGGTTTACGCGCTGATTTGTGAGCTAAAACAGGCGGAGTTTGACCACCACGCGTTTCGCGTGGGTTTTAACGCCAATCTGCGCGACCCAAACATGCGCTACCATCTGGCGCTGCTTGATGGCGAAGTTGTCGGCATGATCGGCCTGCATTTGCAGTTTCATCTGCATCATGTCAACTGGATCGGCGAAATTCAGGAGTTGGTGGTAATGCCGCAGGCGCGCGGTCTGAACGTCGGCAGTAAGTTACTGGCGTGGGCAGAAGAAGAAGCCCGCCAGGCCGGGGCCGAAATGACCGAACTTTCGACCAACGTGAAGCGCCACGACGCGCACCGTTTCTATCTGCGCGAAGGCTACGAGCAGAGCCACTTCCGCTTCACCAAGGCGCTGTAACATGAGCCTGACCCTCACGCTCACCGGCACCGGCGGCGCACAGGGCGTTCCGGCATGGGGCTGCGAGTGTGCGGCCTGCGCCAGAGCGCGGCGCTCTCCGCATTATCGCCGCCAACCGTGCAGCGGCGTAGTGAAGTTTAACGACGCAATCACCCTGATCGACGCCGGGCTGCACGATCTCGCCGATCGCTGGTCGCCCGGATCGTTCCAGCAGTTTTTGCTGACGCATTATCATATGGATCACGTCCAGGGGCTGTTTCCGCTGCGCTGGGGCGTTGGCGATCCGATCCCGGTTTACGGCCCGCCGGATGAACAGGGCTGCGACGATCTGTTTAAACATCCGGGCCTGCTTGATTTCAGCCACACGGTGGAACCGTTTGTGGTGTTTGATTTGCAGGGGTTACAGGTCACGCCCCTGCCGCTCAACCACTCAAAACTGACCTTCGGTTATCTGCTGGAAACGGCACACAGCCGGGTGGCGTGGCTGTCTGACACCGCAGGCTTGCCGGAAAAAACGCTGAAATTTTTAGACAATAATCAGCCGCAGGTAATGGTGATGGATTGCAGTCACCCGCCGCGCGCGGATGCACCGCGTAATCACTGTGATTTAAATACCGTGCTTGCGCTGAATCAGGTTATCCGCTCGCCACGGGTGATTCTGACCCATATCAGCCACCAGTTTGATGCGTGGCTGATGGAAAACGCACTACCGTCAGGGTTTGAGGTGGGGTTTGATGGGATGGAGATTGGGGTGGCGTGATGAGAGGGAATGTGCGCGCTGGCCCCCTCACCCTAACCCTCTCCCCAGAGGGGCGAGGGGACCGATTGTGCTCGATATTGAATATTGCGCTCGTTTTCTCCCTCTCCCCATTGGGGTGAGGGGCGATGCCTGCTCCATACCCAACCTCATCGCCCATACTCATCTTCCATTCTCCGCTCTTCATCCTCCAGTTGCCGACGCTCCTGATCAAGCTGGCGCTGGCGATCGTCCAGCTGCCTGCGGCGATCTTCAAACTGGCGGCGGCGGTCGTCATATTGTCTGCGCCGATCGTCGCTCACTTCACGCTGCCAGCCGTCGTCGCGCGAATCTTCATAGTCTCGCCCACGGTCAGGGTTATAAGCGTCATTAATCGCCTGCTGAATATTGCCAATGGTGTCGTCGATAATATCGGCCTGGGCCGGAACGGTGGACAGCGTGAGCAGGGTGAATAAAAGAAATAGCGGAAAGCGTTTCATTAGCCAACCTCAAAAAGAAACTCTATCCACATTAATCATTACTCATCCATGCAAGTAGTGGATGAATCTCAATTTCTCCGCTGCTCTATTGCCGTAATCGCCTCCACGCGTTGTTGATGACGACCGCCTTCGTACTGTGCGCCCAGCCACGCATCCACAATCATTTTTGCCAGTTCGAGGCCAACCACTCGTGAACCAAAAGCCAGCACGTTGGTGTCGTTATGCTGCCGCGAAAGTTGCGCGGAATAAGGTTCGCTACAGACGACCGCGCGAATTCCGGCAAACTTGTTCGCCGCTATCGAAATACCGACGCCAGTACCACAAATCAAAATCCCGCCATCAACCTCTCCGCCAGCAACAGCCAGTGCGACTTGACTGGCGTAATGTGGATAATCAGTACGCTCTGACGACCAGGTTCCTTTATCAATCACTTCAACGCCACGCTCAACTAAATGTGCCACTATTTCATGTTTTAAAATGAAACCGACATGATCACAGCCAAATGCAATCTTTTTCATTCATCTTCCCCGTCCGTGCAAAACTTCACAATCAAAAAACATTTGTGATGTTAATGAATTAAAAACACCCAAAATCGATGAATTACGCCTTCCTGATCTGTTTTACAGAGTTACATCTGACAGCGCAATAGCGTTAAAGACACTCACCATCCAGCAACATCTATCATCTAAAAAACCAGAAAAACAAATAACATCATGTTTTTAAACTAATTAAATGAAATAAAATTTTAAGCCACTCGCCATTGTTCACAATAAAATAAACTTTATAAATTTTATTTTTTTGTGAAGTCGCCAGCATCTTTTCTGTTCTTGCTGTGGTGATATAGTGGCGTCTTCAATTCAAGGACAAGAGAACGTGATGAGCCAGTCAGAGTTTGATTCAGCGCTTCCGAACGGTATAGGGTTAGCGCCTTACCTGCGAATGAAGCAGGAAGGAATGACAGAAAATGAAAGCCGCATCGTGGAGTGGTTACTCAAACCCGGTAACCTGAGTTGTGCACCCGCAATTAAAGATGTCGCAGAAGCTCTGGCGGTATCTGAAGCGATGATAGTTAAGGTATCAAAGCTGCTGGGGTTTAGCGGCTTTCGTAACTTACGCAGTGCGCTGGAAGATTATTTTTCTCAGTCAGAACAGGTATTGCCTTCCGAGTTGGCTTTTGATGAAGCGCCGCAGGATGTGGTGAATAAGGTATTTAACATCACTTTACGCACCATTATGGAAGGTCAGTCGATCGTCAACGTTGATGAGATCCACCGTGCCGCCCGCTTTTTCTATCAGGCCAGACAGCGGGATTTGTACGGTGCCGGAGGATCAAATGCTATCTGTGCTGATGTACAGCACAAGTTCTTGCGCATTGGCGTACGCTGTCAGGCCTATCCTGATGCTCACATCATGATGATGTCCGCTTCGTTGTTACAGGAAGGAGATGTTGTGCTGGTAGTGACCCATTCCGGGCGAACCAGTGATGTAAAAGCGGCCGTAGAACTGGCAAAAAAGAACGGGGCAAAGATTATTTGTATAACCCATAGCTACCATTCACCGATAGCGAAACTGGCCGATTATATTATTTGCTCACCAGCCCCGGAAACGCCGTTATTAGGTCGTAATGCCTCGGCAAGAATATTACAACTAACTTTGCTGGACGCTTTTTTTGTCTCTGTCGCCCAGCTCAACATTGAACAAGCTAATATTAATATGCAAAAAACCGGCGCAATTGTTGATTTCTTCTCACCAGGCGCGCTGAAATAAGAAAAAGGTAATTCCGCCATCGCGGAGTTACCTGTCCCCTTACCGTGAGAACATTATTATGAATAAATATCTGAAATATTTCAGCGGCACACTCGTGGGCTTAATGTTGTCAACCAGCGCTTTTGCTGCCGCCGAATATGCTGTCGTATTGAAAACCCTCTCCAACCCATTTTGGGTAGATATGAAAAAAGGCATTGAAGATGAAGCAAAAACACTGGGCGTCAGCGTTGATATTTTTGCCTCTCCTTCAGAAGGCGATTTTCAATCTCAATTGCAGTTATTTGAAGATCTCAGTAATAAAAATTACAAAGGTATCGCCTTCGCTCCATTATCCTCAGTGAATCTGGTCATGCCTGTCGCCCGCGCATGGAAAAAAGGCATTTATCTGGTTAATCTCGATGAAAAAATCGACATGGATAATCTGAAAAAAGCTGGCGGCAATGTGGAAGCTTTTGTCACCACCGATAACGTTGCTGTCGGGGCGAAAGGCGCGTCGTTCATTATTGACAAATTGGGCGCTGAAGGTGGTGAAGTCGCAATCATTGAGGGTAAAGCCGGTAACGCCTCCGGTGAAGCGCGTCGTAATGGTGCCACCGAAGCCTTCAAAAAAGCAAGCCAGATCAAGCTTGTCGCCAGCCAGCCTGCCGACTGGGACCGCATTAAAGCACTGGATGTCGCCACTAACGTGTTGCAACGTAATCCGAATATTAAAGCGATCTATTGCGCGAATGACACGATGGCAATGGGTGTTGCTCAGGCAGTCGCAAACGCCGGAAAAACGGGAAAAGTGCTGGTCGTCGGTACAGATGGCATTCCGGAAGCCCGCAAAATGGTGGAAGCCGGACAAATGACCGCGACGGTTGCCCAGAACCCGGCGGATATCGGCGCAACGGGTCTGAAGCTGATGGTTGACGCTGAGAAATCCGGCAAGGTTATCCCGCTGGATAAAGCACCGGAATTTAAACTGGTCGATTCAATCCTGGTCACTCAATAAAACTGAATGATGCCGGATGATGATGCTAATGAAGTGTCTTATCCGGCCAACAAAATAACCTGAACGTAGACCTGATAAATGTAGCCATCAGGCAATAATACGATATTTCGTGCAGAGAGGTTATTTATGGCCACGCCATATATATCGATGGCGGGGATCGGCAAGTCCTTTGGTCCGGTTCACGCATTAAAGTCGGTTAATTTAACGGTTTATCCTGGTGAAATACATGCATTACTAGGAGAAAATGGCGCGGGTAAATCCACGCTAATGAAAGTTTTATCCGGAATACATGAGCCGACCAAAGGCACCATTACCATTAATAACATTAGCTATAACAAGCTGGATCATAAATTAGCGGCACAACTCGGTATCGGGATTATTTATCAGGAACTCAGCGTTATTGATGAATTAACCGTACTGGAAAATTTATATATTGGTCGTCATCTGACGAAAAAAATCTGTGGCGTCAATATTATCGACTGGCGAGAAATGCGTGTCCGCGCCGCCATGATGTTATTACGCGTGGGCTTGAAAGTTGATCTAGATGAGAAAGTGGCGAATTTATCTATCAGCCACAAGCAGATGCTAGAAATTGCCAAAACGCTGATGCTCGATGCCAAAGTCATCATCATGGATGAACCCACCTCCTCACTCACCAATAAAGAGGTGGACTATCTGTTTCTGATCATGAATCAGTTGCGTAAAGAGGGTACGGCCATCGTCTATATCTCGCATAAGTTGGCGGAAATTCGCCGTATTTGCGACCGCTATACGGTGATGAAAGACGGCAGCAGCGTTTGCAGCGGCATAGTAAGCGATGTGTCAAATGACGATATCGTCCGTCTGATGGTAGGCCGCGAACTGCAAAACCGTTTTAACGCGATGAAGGAGAATGTCAGCAACCTTGCGCACGAAACGGTTTTTGAGGTGCGGAACGTCACCAGTCGTGACAGAAAAAAGGTCCGGGATATCTCATTTAGCGTCTGCCGGGGAGAAATATTAGGCTTTGCCGGACTGGTCGGTTCCGGACGTACTGAACTGATGAATTGTCTGTTTGGCGTGGATAAACGCGCTGGCGGAGAAATCCGTCTTAATGGCAAAGATATCTCTCCACGTTCACCCCTGGATGCCGTGAAAAAAGGGATGGCTTACATCACTGAAAGCCGCCGGGATAACGGTTTTTTCCCCAACTTTTCCATCGCTCAGAACATGGCGATCAGCCGCAGTCTGAAAGACGGCGGCTATAAAGGCGCGATGGGCTTGTTTCATGAAGTTGACGAGCAACGTACCGCTGAAAATCAACGCGAACTGCTGGCGCTGAAATGTCATTCGGTAAACCAGAATATCACCGAACTCTCCGGGGGAAATCAGCAGAAAGTCCTGATCTCCAAATGGCTGTGCTGTTGCCCGGAAGTGATTATTTTCGATGAACCTACCCGCGGCATCGACGTTGGCGCGAAAGCCGAAATTTACAAAGTGATGCGCCAACTGGCGGACGACGGAAAAGTCATCCTGATGGTGTCATCTGAACTACCTGAAATTATCACCGTCTGCGACCGCATCGCCGTGTTCTGCGAAGGACGACTGACGCAAATCCTGACGAATCGCGATGACATGAGCGAAGAGGAGATTATGGCATGGGCTTTACCACAAGAGTAAAAAGCGAAGCGAGCGAGAAGAAACCGTTCAACTTTGCGCTGTTCTGGGATAAATACGGCACCTTTTTTATCCTGGCGATCATCGTCGCCATCTTTGGTTCGCTGTCACCAGAATATTTTCTGACCACCAATAATATTACCCAGATTTTTGTTCAAAGCTCCGTGACGGTATTGATCGGCATGGGCGAGTTTTCCGCTATCCTGGTCGCTGGTATCGACCTCTCGGTTGGCGCGATTCTGGCGCTTTCCGGTATGGTGACCGCCAAACTGATGTTGGCAGGTGTTGACCCGTTTCTCGCAGCGATGATTGGCGGTGTACTGGTTGGCGGCGCACTGGGGGCGATCAACGGCTGCCTGGTCAACTGGACGGGGCTACACCCGTTCATCATCACCCTTGGCACCAACGCGATTTTCCGTGGGATCACGCTGGTGATCTCCGATGCCAACTCGGTATACGGCTTCTCATTTGACTTCGTGAACTTCTTTGCCGCCAGCGTAATTGGGATACCTGTCCCCGTTATCTTCTCACTAATTGTCGCGCTCATCCTTTGGTTTCTGACAACGCGTATGCGGCTCGGGCGCAACATCTACGCACTGGGCGGCAACAAAAATTCGGCGTTCTATTCCGGGATTGACGTGAAATTCCACATCCTGGTGGTGTTTATCATCTCCGGTGTTTGTGCAGGTCTGGCAGGCGTCGTCTCAACTGCACGACTCGGTGCCGCAGAACCGCTTGCCGGTATGGGTTTTGAAACCTATGCCATTGCCAGCGCCATCATTGGCGGCACCAGTTTCTTCGGCGGCAAGGGGCGCATTTTCTCTGTGGTGATTGGCGGGTTGATCATCGGCACCATCAACAACGGTCTGAATATTTTGCAGGTACAAACCTATTACCAACTGGTGGTGATGGGCGGATTAATTATCGCGGCTGTCGCCCTTGACCGTCTTATCAGTAAGTAAGGAATTGAACATGAAAATCTCCCCCTCGTTAATGTGTATGGATCTGCTGAAATTTAAAGAACAGATCGAATTTATCGACAGCCATGCCGATTACTTCCACATCGATATCATGGACGGTCACTTTGTCCCCAATCTGACACTCTCACCGTTCTTCGTAAGTCAGGTTAAAAAACTGGCAACTAAACCGCTCGACTGTCATCTGATGGTGACGCGGCCGCAGGATTACATTGCTCAACTGGCGCGTGCGGGAGCAGATTTCATCACTCTGCATCCGGAAACCATCAACGGCCAGGCGTTCCGCCTGATTGATGAAATCCGCCGTCATGACATGAAAGTGGGGCTGATCCTTAACCCGGAGACGCCAGTTGAGGCCATGAAATACTATATCCATAAGGCCGATAAAATTACGGTCATGACTGTCGATCCCGGCTTTGCCGGACAACCGTTCATTCCTGAAATGCTGGATAAACTTGCCGAACTGAAGGCATGGCGTGAACGAGAAGGTCTGGAGTACGAAATTGAGGTGGACGGTTCCTGCAACCAGGCAACTTACGAAAAACTGATGGCGGCAGGGGCGGATGTCTTTATCGTCGGCACTTCCGGCCTGTTTAATCATGCGGAAAATATCGACGAAGCATGGAGAATTATGACCGCGCAGATTCTGGCTGCAAAAAGCGAGGTACAGCCTCATGCAAAAACAGCATAACGTCGTAGCGGGCGTGGATATGGGGGCAACGCATATCCGCTTTTGTCTGCGGACAGCAGAAGGTGAAACGCTACACTGCGAAAAAAAGCGGACCGCAGAAGTCATTGCTCCCGGCCTGGTGTCGGGTATCGGCGAAATGATTGACGAGCAACTCAGGCGCTTTAACGCTCGCTGTCATGGTCTGGTGATGGGATTTCCGGCGCTGGTCAGTAAAGATAAACGCACCATTATTTCTACGCCTAACCTGCCGTTAACAGCGGCGGATTTATATGATCTCGCCGATAAGCTCGAAAATACGCTGAATTGTCCGGTTGAGTTTTCCCGCGACGTTAACCTGCAACTCTCCTGGGACGTAGTAGAAAACCGCCTTACGCAACAACTGGTTCTGGCGGCCTATCTCGGTACGGGGATGGGGTTCGCAGTGTGGATGAACGGTGCGCCGTGGACGGGTGCACACGGTGTGGCAGGCGAACTGGGTCATATCCCCCTGGGAGATATGACCCAACACTGCGCGTGTGGCAATCCTGGGTGCCTGGAAACCAATTGCTCTGGAATGGCGCTAAGACGCTGGTACGAACAACAGCCCCGAAATTACCCATTGCGCGATCTTTTCGTCCATGCGGAAAACGCCCCTTTCGTCCAGAGTCTGCTTGAAAACGCGGCACGGGCCATTGCCACCAGCATTAATCTGTTCGATCCCGATGCGGTGATCCTGGGCGGTGGCGTGATGGATATGCCCGCCTTCCCACGCGAGACTCTCGTTGCCATGACCCAAAAGTACCTGCGCCGTCCACTGCCGCATCAGGTCGTGCGCTTTATTGCCGCCTCATCTTCTGACTTTAATGGCGCTCAGGGTGCAGCAATATTGGCGCATCAACGTTTTTTGCCACAGTTCTGTGCTAAAGCCCCATGAGTAAAACGTTGGCACAGTAGCGCAATGTCCCGCTGTGCCAACGACAGGTACAATATATATAATAAACACATAAAACGACTCATATTATTTTCTGCAATGATAGTTTTACTGTAATTTTCCCTCTTCAGCACAAATGCCTAATAAAATGGCGCGTTCCGCTCACACTTCCACTTATTAAAGTCGCAATTTCCCAATTATGATAACGCCAGCTTTAAATGACGTATTTTGCATGGATTACATATTTACGACATAAATGATAAATGGAGATTTATATGAATAACTCTCGGTTATTCCGTTTGAGCAGGATTGTTATTGCGTTAACTGCCGCCAGCGGCATGATGGTAAATACCGCTAACGCGAAAGAGGAAGCGAAAGCCGCCACTCAATATACCCAACAGGTTAATCAGAATTACGCCAAATCATTACCGTTTAGCGATCGTCAGGATTTTGACGATGCCCAGCGTGGATTTATCGCCCCGCTGCTGGATGAAGGTATTCTGCGTGATGCGAACGGTAAAGTTTACTACCGCGCGGACGATTACAAATTTGATATTAATGCCGCAGCGCCGGAAACCGTAAACCCCAGCCTGTGGCGTCAGTCGCAAATCAACGGTATTTCTGGCCTGTTCAAAGTCACCGATAAAATGTATCAGGTGCGCGGCCAGGATATCTCTAACATTACGTTCGTTGAGGGCGAGAAAGGCATTATTGTTATCGACCCGCTGGTGACGCCGCCTGCCGCAAAAGCCGCACTTGACCTTTACTTCCAGCATCGTCCGCAAAAACCGATTGTTGCCGTTATCTACACTCACAGCCACACCGACCACTATGGTGGCGTGAAAGGCATTATCTCTGAAGCCGATGTTAAATCCGGCAAAGTTCAGGTGATTGCCCCTGCAGGCTTTATGGACGAAGCCATCAGCGAAAACGTGCTGGCGGGGAACATCATGAGCCGCCGTGCGCTCTACTCTTACGGTCTGTTACTGCCGCACAACGCGCAAGGCAATGTGGGTAATGGCCTTGGCGTGACGCTGGCAACGGGCGACCCGAGCATTATTGCACCGACGAAAACTATCGTCAGAACTGGCGAGAAGATGATTATCGACGGCCTGGAGTTTGACTTCCTGATGACCCCAGGTAGCGAAGCGCCAGCCGAAATGCACTTCTATATTCCGGCCCTGAAAGCCCTGTGTACCGCCGAGAACGCCACGCATACCCTGCACAACTTCTACACTCTGCGCGGCGCGAAAACCCGCGACACCAGCAAGTGGACCGAGTATCTGAACGAAACGCTGGATATGTGGGGTAACGACGCGGAAGTGCTGTTTATGCCGCACACCTGGCCGGTCTGGGGCAATAAGCATATCAATGATTATATTGGTAAATACCGCGATACCATCAAGTACATTCACGACCAGACCCTGCACCTGGCGAACCAGGGCTACACCATGAATGAAATCGGCGACATGATTAAGCTGCCGCCTGCACTTGCCAATAACTGGGCCAGCCGCGGCTATTACGGTTCTGTCAGCCACAACGCCCGCGCGGTGTATAACTTCTATCTTGGCTATTACGACGGTAACCCGGCTAACCTGCATCCGTATGGTCAGGTGGAGATGGGTAAACGTTACGTGCAGGCGCTGGGCGGTTCTGCCCGTGTCATCAACCTGGCGCAAGAAGCGAACAAGCAAGGTGATTACCGCTGGTCGGCAGAACTGCTGAAACAGGTGATTGCCGCCAACCCGGGTGACCAGGTCGCGAAGAATCTGCAAGCGAATAACTTTGAACAGCTGGG
>OAWM01001023.1_pt1 | contig 11800 bp, 8 predicted proteins | sample 1495501 | NCBI WGS metagenome assembly OAWM01 (sample SAMEA2580210, study PRJEB22360) | human gut metagenome | biome: human gut; feature: human-associated habitat; material: faeces | place: Denmark | collected 2008/2010 | reverse complement strand
CACTGTTATTTCCGGTTTCATCGTTTTTCTCCCACGGTTTGAAGATGTCCGAGTTGGGTTTGTGTCCGATGGCCAAGAAAAATCCGTCTATAGCAATGTCGTAATGTTGCTCGTCGGCTTCTCCTTTGCGTTTTACCACGTGTACGCCTTCCACTCCGTTTTCGCCGAACAAGCCTTCTGCGTTGTGTTCGAATAGTACTTCTATTTTAGGATTTTCCAGTACGCGTTCCTGCATGATCTTGGAAGCGCGGAGGAAAGGTTTGCGCACGAGCAGATAAACCTTGGCTGCCAGTCCGGCCAAATAGGTGGCTTCCTCGCAAGCCGTATCTCCGCCGCCCACTACGGCTACAGTTTTTTTACGGTAAAAGAACCCGTCGCAGGTGGCACAGGCACTGACACCCATACCGGCATATTTCTTTTCATCTTCCAGTCCCAAGTATTTAGCCGTGGCTCCGGTGGCAATGATAAGGGCATCGGTTTCTACAGTACTGTCGTTATCGAATGTGATTTTATAGGGGCGTTCGCTTAGATCCGCTTTAATGGCAATGGCATTACGGATGTCCGTTCCGAAGCGTTCGGCCTGTTTGCGTAAGTCTTCCATCAGGTCCGGACCGGCTATACCTTTGGGATAACCCGGGAAATTTTCAACTTCTGTCGTGGTGGTCAACTGGCCACCGGGCTGTATGCCCTCGTACAATACGGGGTTAAGGTTGGCACGGCCTGCATAGATGGCCGCTGTATATCCGGCAGGGCCGGAACCGATAATTAAGCAACGAATATGTTCCATAATCTTTTGGGGTTTGTATGTATATATAATTAATGTATAAGCAGACTTATCTCAGGTCTATGATTTCAGCCTGCGGGTAATCTTTCGGGTTGAATTCGAAGTCTGTTGCTGCGAACGATTGTCCGGTATGCAACTGTTGGATGGAGATACGTGTCCACTGTCCTTTTTTACGTTGTTGCATACGGATGCACATCAGGTTATGGTTATCCTTGTTGATATCCAGGATGATCGTGTGCGGACTTTTCTGTTTGTTGCGGGCGGTCAGCGTGATTTCATAACAGCTTTTTCCGCGCAGGGTCTTTTCCTTGAGTTGATAATGATATCCTTCTTTGTACAAGTTGACGAACGTGTAGGGATTCATGCTTTGCTGTTCTTCCGGAGTCGGTACACTAACATTGACTTCATCATTAGCTTTCATGTAACTCCATTGCGTTTCGCCGTTGTACCAGGTAATCATATCCGGTGTGGTCATTTGGAATTTGTTGCCTTGAATGCACATCGTGCCCGTGGCGCTTCCTTGTAAGTTGCCTTCGGTGAAATTGTCAGCTTTAAAAGTAGCTTTGACACCGCCTTTGCTCGTAAACAGGGAGGCCGTTTCGTCCAGTATCTTTCGTGCATCGGGTGTTTGCTGCGCCTTTGCTGGGATAAGGGAAAGGCACAAAGCCACAGTCCATAATATCTTTTTCATCTTTTCAGCTTCTTTATCAGGTTATCTTAAATTGTTCAGTCTCATCTCCAAGTCGGTATCGTCTATACACAGCACTTCCCGGGGCTTGCTGCCTTGTGCCGCTCCTACGATACCTGCTTTTTCCAGTTGGTCCATCAGACGTCCCGCACGGTTGTATCCGATAGCGAATTTACGTTGTATCATAGAGGTGGAACCTTGTTGAGTAGCCACGATAAGGCGTGCGGCCTCTTCGAATAGTGGGTCAAGATGGGTCATGTCTACAGCACCTGCGTTACTTTCTTCCCCTTCCATTTCCACTTTGGGTAGTTCGAACGGACCGAGGTAACTCTGTTGTTTGGCGATATAGGTCGTGATTCGCTCCACTTCCGGTGTATCGACGAAAGCACATTGTACCCGTACCGGTTCGCTACCGCTCAGGAAAAGCATGTCGCCTCGTCCGATAAGTTGGTTAGCTCCCGGGCGGTCCAGAATCGTACGGGAGTCGATCATGGCGCTTACTTTAAAGGCCATTCGTGCCGGGAAGTTTGCCTTGATGGTACCCGTAATGATGTTGGTGGTCGGGCGCTGGGTAGCGATGATCATGTGAATTCCCACGGCCCGGGCCAATTGTGCGATGCGGGCGATAGGCAGTTCTATTTCTTTTCCGGCCGTCATAATCAGATCTCCGAACTCGTCGATGACGACTACGATGTAAGGCATGAAACGATGCCCGTTTTCAGGATTGAGTTGGCGGTTTTTGAATTTGGCATTATACTCTTTGATATTACGGGCACGGGCTTTTTTCAGCAAGTCGTAGCGCGTGTCCATTTCACAGCAGAGGCTTTTCAGCGTGGCCACCACCTTTTGTACGTCCGTAATGATAGGCTCGTCATCTCCGTCGGCAATCTTCGCCAGGAAATGGTTTTCGATGGGTGAGTAAATGCTGAATTCCACCTTTTTCGGGTCTACCATGACGAACTTCAGTTCCGCCGGATGCTTCTTATATAATAAGGAAGTAATGATGGCATTCAGTCCGACAGATTTACCCTGTCCGGTGGCACCGGCTACCAAAAGGTGAGGCATTTTGGCCAAATCCACCATAAAAACCTCGTTCGTGATGGTTTTACCTAATGCGATGGGCAGTTCGTAGTCCGACTCGCGGAACTTCCGGCTGTTCAGAATACTTTCCATCGACACCATGCGGGGCCGTGCATTCGGCACTTCTATACCGATAGTCCCTTTGCCCGGTATGGGAGCGATGATACGGATGCCCAGTGCGCTCAGGCTCAATGCGATGTCATCCTCCAGATTTTTGATACGTGAGATGCGTACTCCTTTTGCTGGAGTGATTTCGTACAACGTGATGGTCGGTCCCACCGTAGCTTTTATGGAAGATATGCCTACGCCGAAATTCTGGAGCACTTCAATGATTTGGTCTTTGTTCTTGTTTTGCTCTTCCATGTCGATGGGCGCGTCCTCATCGTTACGTTTGTCCAACAGTTCGAGCGTAGGGTAATGGTAATTTTCCAAATCCAGCTTCGGGTCGTAAGGTTCCAAGGCTCCTTTACCGCTTGCGTCGGCAAGTTCCTCTTTTTCTGTTTCCACGATGTCCAGTTCGGGAGTTGCTTTTGGGGAATCGGACCGTTTGTCCGGAGCATCCGTTTCTTCTTCCTCGTCCGTATATTCCTCTTTCTCTTCCTTAAGCGGGGCGTCCATGTCGAAATTTATGGTGGTTTGAACGGGATACTCTTCCTCCTCTTTTATGCAGTCGGCAGTGTCGTCAGCGGTTTCCGGGTCGGCAGAGTCTTCAGCCGGTTCGGTTTCCCCGTCTGCTGCTTTTGCCGGGAGTTTCGACTTGATATAGTCCACCGGATTCAATATTCGCCGTACCAATTGTATCGTTTCGCTGCTCAGGTAAGCCAGGTAGGCGACAGCGGTCAGGAGCAGTGCCATAAACGTGCCCACCTTGCCGATACGTTGGTTGAGCCAGTTACTGATAAATAAGCCGTGGTCGCCGCCGGGGTTGATGAAGTTCCATCCACTCAGACCTTCAAACGTTTGTTGAAAGAAATAGGAACAGGTAACAGAAAGCCAAATGATGAGTATGGAACAGTTCAGAAACCATTTCCAAAGCCTGACCTTATAGGCGCGGGTCAGTTTCATGGCTGCAATAATCAGAAAAACAGGAAGGATGAAGGCCGAGAATCCGAAACAGCGGTTTATCCAATAGTTGGCGCAGTAGGCTCCCACGGCTCCGGCATAATTCAGGAATCCCTCCATTGCCCCTTGTTCTATGAGACATTGGTCCTCCGCGCCGGTAAACAGGTGGGAGGTGAAAGACAACAGCATGAAAAGAGCCAGGATTAAGAGTACCAGTCCGAAAAAAAAGCGTATGGTTTCCTTATGGCCTACCGGTTCTTCTCCCGCATTCAGCACATGTTCTTCCGCTTCTGTCTTTTTTTCGGGCTTTTTTCCTTTTCCTTTCTGTACTTTGTTTCCTAATTTGGTTGTTTGTATCGTCGGATTTTTTTTACTCATCTTGGCTTGTCGGTATGAAAACAACTACAAAAGTAAATGAAAATCATCAATTTTGCTATTTTTTCGCTCAAATTTTTGTAGCTTTGCGGTTTTTAGAAAATGATGAGAGAGCACCATGAATGTGAATGATAAGAAAACGATAGTATATTCTCGGAATACTGTGGAATTTGTAACCGTGGCAGCCGAATTTTGTGCCTATTTGGAACAATCGGAAGGGAGGAAGTGCCGGGATTTCACGGATACCGTATTAAAACTCTTGCCTTTACTCTATTTGAAGGCTGCCTTGTTGGAGGATATTGAGGGCGCAGAGGACTTTCTTCCCGAAGCTTTCGTTTCGGAGCAGGATTACGAATTTGTCCGTCTGACACTTTCTGCCTTATTGGGCGAGAAGGACGATTACCTGGATTTTTGCAATGAGGGAGTGAAATTCAGCGACGAGCCGGCCGTAAAAACAATTTCAGAGGATTTGGCGGATATTTATCAGGCATTGAAGAACTTTGTGGAGACCTACCGCATCGGCTTGGAGGAAAACATGTACGAGGCCGTGGCGGAAGTCCGGAACGCGTTCGTGCTGTATTGGGGGCAAACGTTGACGAATGCCATGCGGGCTCTCCATCGTGTCAGGTACAGTCCCGAAGACGATGAAGATGAGGAATTAGATGTAGATTAACCTTTTCAAAATAAGATGAAAACACTGTATAGTAAGTTTGACAAGAAACTTATATCGGCTTTGCCGCGTGCCCTGTTCGAGGGGCGTATTTTTGTGATTCAGACGGAGGCGGAAGCGTCTCGGGCTGTAGATTATTGGTTGGCTTCGGCTGTTTTGGGAGTAGATACAGAAACGCGCCCTTCTTTCCGCAAGGGATGCACGAATAAGGTAGCTTTGTTGCAGGTATCTACCGATGATACTTGTTTCCTGTTTCGTTTGAATCATATCGGAGTGACCGAAAGTGTGAAACGTTTGTTACAGGACGAAAATGTCTTGAAAGTCGGTTTGTCGTTGCGTGACGACTTTGCCTCGCTCCATAAGCGTGGCGAGTTCGAACCTCGGGCCTTCCTGGATTTGCAGGATTATGTCCGTGCTTTTGGTATCGAGGACATGAGCCTGCAGAAGCTGTATGCCAATATCTTCGGGCAGAAGATCAGTAAAGGGCAGCGTCTCACCAACTGGGAGGCGGACGTGCTGACCGAGGGGCAGAAACTGTATGCGGCTACCGATGCTTGGGCGTGCATACGGTTGTATCGGGAACTGGAAACATTGAAAGAAAATAACGACTATGAACTTGCCGTAGTGCAGGAATCATAAATAAATGAGGGTAAAGACTATGTATAAGAATTTATATTTAAAAAAAGGAAAAGAAGAAAGTCTGGAGCGTTTCCATCCCTGGATTTTTTCCGGAGCCATCCATCATATAGAGGGAGAGCCTGAAGAAGGAGAGGTGGTACGTGTGTTGACGTCCGAGGGTGATTTTATAGCCGTGGGGCATTGGCAAATCGGTTCCATTGCCGTCAGGGTGCTGGATTTCGAGGACAAAGCGGTGGACGGAGCCTATTGGGAAGACCGCCTGCGAGTGGCTTACGACTTGCGATGCGCCATCGGAGTGGCCGGACATGAAAAGGGAAATGATACCTATCGTTTGGTGCATGGCGAAGGAGACTGTTTGCCCGGGCTGGTGGTGGATGTGTATGGAAAGACAGCCGTCATGCAGGCTCATAGCGTAGGCATGCACGTGGCGCGTCACGAAATAGCGCGGGCACTTGTGGCCGTGACGGGCGGAACAGTGGAAAACGTGTACTATAAGAGCGAAACCACTCTGCCTTTCAAGGCGGAACTGGGGCAGGAAAACGGTTTTATCGTGGGCGGAAGCACGGAAAACGTGGCGGTAGAGAACGGCTTGAAGTTTCATATAGATTGGTTGAAAGGCCAGAAGACAGGATTCTTCGTAGACCAACGTGACAATCGTTTGCTGTTGGAGCATTATGCCCACGGGCGTGCCGTGCTGAATATGTTCTGTTATACCGGAGGATTCAGCGTGTACGCCATGCGTGGCGGAGCCACGTTGGTGCATTCCGTAGACAGTTCGGCCAAGGCGATAGATCTGACCCGCGCCAACGTGGAACTGAACTTTCCGGGCGATGCCCGCCACGAGGCGTATGCCGAAGACGCTTTCAAGTATTTGGATGCGATGGGAGACCAGTATGATTTGATTATTCTCGACCCTCCGGCTTTTGCCAAACATAAGGATGCGCTTCGGCAGGCTCTGAAAGGCTATGCACGTTTGAACGCCAAGGCTTTCAGTAAAATCAAGCCGGGTGGCATCCTGTTCACGTTCAGTTGTTCGCAGGTGGTAAGCAAGGACCACTTCCGTACCGCCGTTTTTACCGCCGCTGCGCAGAGCGGACGTCGCGTGCGTATCCTTCACCAGTTGCATCAACCGGCCGACCATCCCGTCAATATCTACCACCCCGAAGGGGAATATTTGAAGGGGTTGGTACTCTATGTGGAGTGAAAAACAAGGGCCAAATGAAAAAATAAAGTTAAATACCATGCATTTTTTTGTGCTTAGCTATTGCGTGAATGAAAAAAGCCGTATATTTGCACTGTGTTTTTCATGGTATTAGATTTAAGGTTAATGAAAGATTGGTTGTCGAGATGACAACCTTCTTTTTTTTAAGGGGGTACATCCGTTCGGGTGTGCCCCCTTTTCAGTCCGGAGCGTATGAGAGGGAGCGGTTCCGAAAAAATACGATTCTTTTTTGTTTCCGGTGTGATTTTTCCGTATGTTTGTTCCGTTAAATAGAGAATATCATGAAAAAAACTTGGATTTTTTTGCTTTTGGGAGCTTTGTGCCACGGGTGCAAAGATAAGAACCCCAGTTTTCGCCTTCCTCCCGATGCTGTGGCCGAAATCTCCGTGACTTCCTTGTCGGTGGATACCTTGTGGTTGGATACGGTGCCCACGTCTTATATGATTGAATCCGGAGTTTGCGATGACTATCTGTACGTGGTGGATAAGAAACTTTGTGTGCTATACCGTTATGAACCCACGGGACGGTTGCGTGATAAGAAACTGGGGGTGGGACATGCCCGCAATGAAACGGAAGTAGGGCAGGTGTACGGATGTTGCATGCTTGACGGAGGTGGAATTTTGCTCAGTAATTCCAGTGGGTGGTATTATATCTATGACAAGGATTTCCTTTTCAAGGACCATTTCTTCATTTCCTACAATGGACGCAAGGACAAGAACCAGTTGGACGAAAGCGTCTTTTCAGATCCGCTGTATTACGTTCACGGGTCGGACATGCACTTCCGTTCCCATGGGAATAAGATTTATAGTACAGTACATGATTTGTGGGGGTATAATTATTTGGAAGACACGGGGATTTATCTCGACAAGGCTGCTAACATACGGGAAATAGACTTAGGAAAACATGGCTTCGGGCGATTGTTGGCATTCGGCTATCCTGAGAGTTATTACGACAAGCCCCTCACCAAAACGCTTTTTGCTCAACTGAATTTCGATATTGCGGACAATGGGGATTTTTACGTGTCGTTCGAGGCCGATTCTTTAATGTACCGTTACGACCTTGATTATAACCAGTTGGTCTGTTTCGGCTTTGCCGGACGGGACATGGATTTGAACTACCTCCGTTGGGATAGTTATGACCAGCCTTGGAAGGAAAGGTTGGCCGAGCGTATGTCGAGGGGCTTTTATAATGCTGTGGAATATGTGGACGAGACGGGATTGTTGTTCCGTTCTTACCGGAAAGGCGGCGGTTCGGTTACGGACGGGTTGCAGGTCTACCGTGATGGAGTTTTGGTAGGCGATGTAGACGTTCCCCTGGGATTCCGGATGGCCGGTTATGTGGCTCCTTATTATTATTCCTATGTGGTGCCCGACGAGGAGGGAGAGCGGCTGTATATGTTCCGTTTTAAATGGCCTTCCGCACCGGAAGAATAAGTTCCGTGCTCTTGCCGGTGCTTTTCGCTCTTCTTTATTTACATGAATCATTCTGCTGAGAATGGAAAATCAATCTCAGCAGAATGAAAAATCGTTTGGCTGAGAACGGAAAATCGTTTGGCGCAGATTGATTTTATGGGTTGTGGAGGATGCCCGATGATGTTCTTTAAGGGTTTGCTTCTGATTCATTTTGAGAAGGTTAGGTGTACAGCACGGGCGGAGGTCTTGTACCTTTTTGAGGTTTTATTTATCTTTACATCCGATGGTATATGATAGAGTGCATGTCGATGAAACAAGTTTGGATTGGAATAGCAGTTTGCTTGTGCCTGTCGTGCACGCGGATGCGAGACGGGCAGGAGGGTGTGGTGCTCGATTTGACGGAGACGGGGACGGATACGTTAGGATTCTGTGACGTTTTCGATGTGGTAGGCGTTGTCCCGTTGGAGACGACAGACGAATGTCTTTTGGGGTATGTGAGTAAGGTGGAAGTCGTGGATGGAAACTATTATGTGCTGGACGGCCAACGGAAGGCGGTGTTCGTCTTCGACGGACAAGGAACGTTTCTGCGTCGCATCGGAATCGTGGGGCACGGGCACGGCGAATACGAGCGTGCCTCGGATTTTACGGTAGACCGCGACCGCAGACGTGTGGTCATTCTCTGCGGCCCCCGGGAGGTGTATATGTATGATTTACAGGGACGGTTTGTCGGCAAGAAAGATGTCAGTCCTTGGTTGGTCTGGAAAATAGCCTCTTGTCCGGAAGGCTTTGTCGGTTCGACGGAAGACGCCACCTACTCCGAAGGCGAGATGGCTTATTTGTTTTATGCTTTCGACCCCGAATTTCATGCACGGGGCAAGTGGCTCGGAGTGCGTCGGGACTATGCCATGTCGACGGCCTATTTCCCTTTGCAAAAGGTCGGCGGCAAGGTGTTCAGCTTCGACGGTGCAAGGAATGCCGTCCACGTGTGGGACGGACAGGCCGACAGCGTGAGGACGGCATACGCCGTCCGTTTCGCCTCTCCCATGCCCGGAGGCATGAAAAGTCAGGAGGAATACATGCGGAACATGTTTCTTTACGACGTGCTGATGGGAGGTGCGTGGGGCGGCGACGGTTTGGTGTTGTTTTATTTGCACGAGGCCCGTCAGCACGTCGCCGTGTTCGCCCCGGACGGGGAGCGGCGTATGTCGGGGCCGTACCGGGATGTCTTTCCGGACTTGTACGTCGGGCGTGAGGGAGAAGTGCTGATCGTGCCTTCCGCTGCGCGGTTCCTGGAACTTGTACGTCGGCATCCGGATGTAGTGCCCGGTGCGCCCGTGTCGGAAGACGGCAACCACGTGGTGCTGCGTTGCAGGTTGAGGTAATCCGCGGTTTGGGATTTTTTAATGGATATTTGTGTCGCTTTTTTTGTCCGCACCGGCATGGAAACGGATTTTTTTGTGTAAGTTTGCATATCATAATAGACTGTGGAATACATAAAACGTGAGAGCTATGAAATTAAAGATGCGCTTGACGGTGATGAACTTCCTGGAATACGCCGTGTGGGGGGCTTATCTGACCTCGATGGGAAGTTATTTGGTGAAAATCGGTATGGCCGAGAATATCGGTTGGTTTTATTCGGTTCAGGGCATCGTGTCTTTGTTCATGCCCGCGCTGATAGGTATTATTGCAGACCGTTGGATGCAGGGGCAAAAGGTGTTGAGCCTCTGTCATTTTCTGGCGGGCGTTTTCATGCTGGGAGCTTCGCTTTATGGGTTTGAAGCCGGTGCGGAAGCTTCATTTTCCACCTTGTTCACTCTTTATTCGTTGAGCGTGGCTTTCTTTATGCCCACTATCGCGTTGGCCAATTCCGTGGCTTATTCCGCTTTGGAGGGAGCCGGTCTGGATACGGTGAAAGACTTCCCGCCGATACGCGTGTTCGGTACGGTCGGCTTCATTTGTTCCATGTGGGCCGTAGATTTGGGCGGTATGCAGGAGAATGCGGGACAGTTCGCCTTTTCCGGTGTTCTGAGCTTGTTGTTGGCGGCTTACGCCCTGACCCTTCCGGCATGTCCGGTAAGCCATGCGGCGGAACGCAAGAGCGTGGTGGAGGCTTTGGGGCTTCGTGCCTTTACGCTGTTCCGGCAAAAGCGTATGGCCTTGTTTTTCATCTTTTCCATGTGTCTGGGCATCTGTTTGCAGATCACCAATGGGTTTGCCAGTCCCTTCATCTTCTCTTTCGGGGGGATTCCCGAATATGCGGATACGTTCGGGGTACAACATGCCAATATCCTGATTTCCATATCGCAAATCAGTGAGACATTTTGTATTTTGTTGATACCGTTCTTTTTGGGGCGTTTCGGCATCAAGCGGGTGATGCTCATAGCGATGTTGGCATGGGTGTTCCGTTTCGGGTTCTTCGCGTTGGGCAATCCCGGGTCGGGCGTGTGGTTGTTTGTCCTGTCCATGCTGGTTTACGGGGTGGCTTTCGACTTTTTCAATGTCTCGGGTTCCTTGTTTGTCGACAAGGAGACGGACATCAGCATACGCAGTAGTGCGCAGGGATTGTTCATGATGATGACCAATGGTTTGGGTGCTACCATAGGAACGTTGTCGGCTCAGGCCGTCATCAATCGTTTTGTGTACGCTTTGCCGGAAACGGCCTCCGGACAAGAGGTCATAGCCGGGTGGAACACCTGTTGGTATATATTTGCAGCCTACGCTTTGGTCGTAGCAGCCTTGTTTGCCATATTTTTTAAGTATAAACATGTAGTTAAAGATGAATGCGGAAGATGAATGAGGCGATAAAAGAACTGAAAGTGGTGACCGTGTCCAAATGTACGGAAGACGGTGCTGCATACATCGCTGTCCTGAAGGAAAAGGACGGTGAACGTATCTTGCCGGTCTTGATAGAGAGAAGCGAGGCTTACCTCTTGTTGATGAAGATGAAAGGGAATAAAAAGAATGCTTTGCCCTCTTCCATGTCCGACATTATGCGGGCGGCTTTCATGCAATGTAATATGAGCATAGAAGAAGTGCGCATAGCCACTGTGGAGGGAGGCGTAACCTATTGTCACGTCCTTTACCGGCAAGAAAGCGTTTTTCACATGATTCGTTATTGTAAGGCGTCCGATTGCCTGATTCTGGCCTATACGTTCGATTGCCCGATTACCATCGGCGAGGCGTTGCTGGAGCATCAGTATATGCGCGAAGTAGGAGACGGAATGTATTCCATCCCGGTAAATTCGGTGAGCGTGGATGCATTGAAAGAGGCATTGAAAAGGGCTGTGGAAGACGAGAATTATGAACTGGCCTCGCAGTTGCGTGACGAAATAGAACGACGAAAATGAAGGAAATCCGTTTTTTTTATGCACCGGACGTCGCGGCGGATGCCGAACTGCCGGCAGATGAGGCCGCGCATTGCTTGCGGGTCTTGCGCTTGCAGGCAGGCGATGAGATTCGTCTGACCGACGGGAAAGGAATGTTTTATAAAGCCGAGATTACGACGGCCACCGGAAAACGTTGCCTCTTTAAGGTCTTGGAAGCCGTTTCGCATCCCAAGGAGTGGAGCGGGCACCTGCATTTGGCCTTGGCGCCTACCAAGAATATGGACCGGATAGAGTGGTTGGCGGAGAAGGCTACCGAAATCGGCTTCGACGAGTTGACGTTTTTGGATTGCCGCTACTCGGAGCGCAAGGTGGTCAAGACGGAACGCATAGACAAGATTTTGGTGTCGGCCATGAAGCAGAGCCACAAGGCCCGTAAACCGCTATTGAACGAGATGGAGGATTTCAAGCGTTTTGTGGCCCGCCCCTTCGCCGGACAGAAGTTCATCGCGCATTGTTATGACGAAGCCGATGTGGCCGGCGTG
>OAWM01001014.1_pt1 | contig 11981 bp, 8 predicted proteins | sample 1495501 | NCBI WGS metagenome assembly OAWM01 (sample SAMEA2580210, study PRJEB22360) | human gut metagenome | biome: human gut; feature: human-associated habitat; material: faeces | place: Denmark | collected 2008/2010 | reverse complement strand
GGGCGTCGGCCACCTGGAGGGCACGAGCCTGCCAGTGGGCGGCGCCTCGACGCACTGCGTGCTCACCGCACACTCGGGCATGCGCAACCTGAGCATGTTCGACGACATCCATTCGCTGGAGCCCGGCGACCTGGTGCTGCTACACACCATGAACAAGACGCTCGCCTACAAGATGGTGGACTCCGAGGTGGTACTGCCCGAGGAGAAGGAGTCACTGACCATCGAGCCCGGCGCCGACAAGGTGACGCTTGTCACCTGCACGCCCTATGGCGTGAACGACCATCGCCTGCTGGTGCATTGCGTGCGCACCAAGTACAGCAAGAAGGACGTCGACAAGCAAAAGTCGCTGGCCGGTCGCCACTGGGGCAAGCGCGAGTTTGCCGTGCTCATCGTGGTCGTAGCCATTGTGCTGTTGCTGCTGGACATCGTGATCCACGCGGTCCGCAAGCGCCGCAAGGCCAAGGCCTCGGCATAAGACATTCTCCAGAACCGCCACAATGGGGACAGACCACCACAATGGGGACAGGCACCTTTGTGGTGGTCGGGGGCTTCCAAACCATCACAACATTCGATGAAAATCGCGATTTCGGCGAAAAGCGTCGAATGTTGTGATGGTTTTCGTCGCGGGCGGGACGGTTTTCGCTATGGACGGTGCGGTTTCGCTGCAGAACCGCCAGCCCACTGCCTGCCAGTCGCCGGCCTCGTTACGTTTTCGCTGCATTTAGGTAAAGCACCTGCTCCAAGCGGCGTTGCCTTGTATACTAGAGCGGTTTATCTGTTATGCGGAAGGGAGCGCCTATGGCACTCAGCGAGAAAGACGTGCGCGGCATCGCCGAGTACGCAAAGATCGCACTGACCGACGACGAGCTCACCCAGATGACGTCCTACCTGAACGACGCCGTCCAGATGCTCGAGCCCGTCTTGCAATATGACTTGCCCGACGTGGAGCCCACGTTCCATCCTATCGGAAGCCTGTCCAACGTGATGGGCGATGACCTGCGCGAGCCCGAGCGCGACCTGCCGCTCGATGTTGCGCTCGAAAACGCCGGCAGCGCGCGCGACCGCTACTTCCGCGTGCCGTCCATTTTGGGAGAGGGGGAGAGCGAGTAATGGCGCTAAGCTTCGATTCCCTTACCGCCGCCCAGATCGCCGCGGGCGTTGCCACCGGCGACTTTACCGCTACCGAGGTGGCCCAGGCCTCCCTTGCCGCCATCGAGGCGCGCGAGGGCGGGGTCCAGGCATTCCTGCAGGTGGTGCCCGAGCTTGCGCTCGAGGCCGCTGCGCGCGTGGATGCCGACCGTGCCGCCGGCAAGCCGCTGCCCCCGCTCGCGGGCGTGCCGTTGGCCATTAAGGACAACATGAACCTCGTGGGCACGCGCACCACCTGCGCTTCCCGCATGCTCGGGGATTACCAGAGCGTCTACACCGCCACCTGCGTCCAGCGCATGCTCGACGCCGGCTGCCTGCCCATGGGCAAGGCCAACATGGACGAGTTTGCCTTTGGCAGCTCCACCGAGAGCTCGGCGTTCCACCGCACTAACAACCCCTGGGATACCGAGCGCGTGCCCGGCGGCTCTTCGGGCGGCTCCGCTGCCGCCGTCGCTGCGGGCGAGGTCGCGCTCTCACTGGGCTCGGATACCGGCGGCTCCATTCGCCAGCCGGCGTCGCTGTGCGGTGTGGTGGGCTTTAAGCCCACGTATGGCGCCGTGAGCCGTTACGGCGTGGTCGCCTTTGGCTCGTCGCTCGACCAGGTGGGTCCCTTTGGCCGCACGGTCGAGGATGTCGCGCTGGCCATGAACGCGCTTACCGGCGCGGGCCACGATCCGTACGACTGCACCAGCCAGGATTGCGCTGTCGACTTTACCGAGCATCTCAACGACAGCATCGAGGGCAAGCGCGTGGGCATCATCCCCGCGTTTATGGAGGCCGAGGGCCTGACGCCCGAGGTCAAGGCCGCTGTTCAGCGCGCCGCCCAGGAGCTGCAGAACCAGGGTGCCGAGCTGGTCGAGGTCGACCTGCCGCACCTGGACGCCGCCATCGCCGCCTACTACGTCATCGGCCCGGCCGAGGCGTTCTCCAACCTGGCCCGCTTCGACGGCATTCGCTACGGCTATCAGGAGGAGGGCTGCGCCAACCTGTCCGACCAGAGCTCGCTTTCGCGCGCCCATGGCTTTGGCGCCGAGGCCAAGCGCCGTCAGATGCTCGGCGCCTACCTGCTGAGCTCGGGCGTGTACGACAAGTACTACTACGCCGCTCAGAAGGCCCGCACGCTCATCACGCAGGACTACGACGCCGCGTATGCCAAGGTGGACACCATCCTCATGCCCGCCTCGCCGCGCACGGCCTTTAAGTTTGGCGAGATCAGCGACCCCACGCAAATGTACCTCTCCGACCTGTACACCATCTCGCTCAACATTTGCGGCAACGGTGGTATCTCGGTGCCGCTGGGCCTGGGCGAGGATACTCAGCTGCCCGTTTCTGCCCAGCTGGTGGGTCCGGCCTTTAAGGACCGTCAGCTGCTCACGTTTGCCCGCGCCCTGGAGCGCGGCTTTGCCGATACCGCCACGGGTGCGCCCACGCTTTCCGTCGCGCCCGATTTTGCCGGGAAGGGAGGCGAGCTGTAATGAAGGAGCTTTCCGAGGTCCTGCAGGATTGGGAGGCCGTGATCGGCCTGGAGATCCATACCGAGCTCACCGCACTCGATACCAAGATGTTCTGCAACTGCAAGCTCAGCCACGATGACGAGCCCAACGCCAATGTGTGCCCGGTGTGCCTGGGCCTGCCCGGCGCCCTACCGGTGCCCAACAAGCGCGCCATCGAGAGCATCGTCAAGGCAGGTCTCGCGACCAACTGCGAGATCCAGCGCCACTCGATGTTCTACCGCAAGCACTACTTCTATCCCGATATGGCCAAGAACTTCCAGACCACGCAGGGTCCGGTCGCCTTTGCCATGTACGGTCACCTGGATCTGGACGTGACCGGTCGCGGTGCCGCCGAGCGCCCCGACTGCGCGTTTGGCGAGGCCGAGGCCCAGAGCCTGGCGAGCGCCTCGGCCAACGCCGAGGGCCTGTCCACGTCCATGACGTCGACCATGCGAGAGGGCAACCAGCGCGCCGGCCACCTGGCCAGCTACGATGCGTCCAACCTTCAGATGCCCGAGCGTCGCGAGGACGGTTCCTACACGGTGCCTATTCGCATCCTGCGCATCCACATGGAGGAGGACGCCGCCAAGATGGTGCACGTGGGCGGCGCCGAGGGCCGCATTACCGCCGCGGCCGAGTCGCTCGTTGACTACAACCGCTGCGGCACGCCGCTGATTGAGCTCGTCACCGAGCCCGACCTGCGTACGCCCGAGGAGGCTCGCCTGTTTATGGAGAAGCTCCGTCGCATCTTTGTGACGCTGGGCATTTCGGACTGCTCCATGGAGAAGGGTTCCATGCGCTGCGACGGCAACGTGTCGCTGCGCCGCCGCGGCGAGACCAAGCTGGGTACCAAGACCGAGCTCAAGAACCTCAACTCGTTTAAGAGCTTGCATGACGGCCTTGCCTACGAGATTTGCCGCCAGGCCGAGGTGCTCGAGGAGGGCGGCATCATCTACCAGGAGACCCGTCACTGGGAGCCCAGCCGCAAGCGTACCGTGGTTATGCGTGTGAAGGAGACGGCCGACGACTATCGCCTGTTCCCCGATCCGGACCTTGCGCCGTTCGATCTGGATGACGAGTTTATCGACCGCTGCCGAGGCGAGATCCCCGAGCTGCCCGATGCCAAGCGCGCCCGTTTTGAGGCCGACTTTGGCATTAAGGCGGCCGATGCCGAGCAGATTGCTGGAGACCCGGAGTTTGCCGAGTTCTTTGAGGCGGCCGCTGCCGGTATGGCCGGTAAGGAGGCCCAGACGGTCGCAAACTTGCTGGTTAACGAGATGATCGCCTACCTTAAGGGCGCGGGCGTCTCGCTCGCCGAGTCCGGCATCGCGCCGGCTCAGGTGGCAGCGCTGGCTAAGCTGCTGGCGACCGATGCCATCAGCTCCAACCAGGCGCACGAGGTCTTTGAGGCCATGGCCCAGACCGTCGACGATCCCAACAAGATCGTCGACGAGCGCGGTATGCGTCAGGTGAGCGATGCCGGCGCGCTGCAGCCGATCGTGGACGAGGTGCTGGCAAACTGTGCCGATCAGGCGCAGCAGTATCGTGACGGCAACCAGAAGGTCATCGGCTTTTTGGTGGGCCAGTGCATGAAGGCGAGCCGTGGCAAGGGCAACCCGAAGCTCTTCAACGAGTTGCTGAGAACGTCGCTCTCGTAAACGGGAACCGAGGGGCCGGGCGCAGGGCCTTGCCTCTCAATTTCGGACAGTCCTGACTCACGACGGAGGCGCCACTGGCGCCTCCTGTTCGTGCGGAACTCATTGAGAGGCAAGGCCCTGCGCCCGGCCCCTCGGTTCCGTGACGACTCGGCCGTTCGGGTCAGGCGGGCTGATAGGAAAGATGGTGACGGAGGCGCAAAATGCGCCTCCGCCTTTTCAATGTGATGAAAGTGTGGCGAAATGAGCTTAAAACTTCCGTAAATGTGATAAATGTCACGTTTTACCTAAGGTAAAATGTGAGAAATATCACGTTTACGGAAGTTTCTTTGCGGGAGGTTCGGTCATGCAGCGAGATATCATTGCCAAGCTTAACGCTTGGAAAGCGTCAGAATATCGTAAGCCGCTTATCCTTAAGGGGGCGCGCCAGGTTGGAAAGACGTGGGCGCTTAAGGAGTTCGGCCGAACCTCGTACCTCAATTTTGTGTATCTGACGCTCGAGGAGCCGTCACCTGGGGTACAGAGCGAGTACGCTCAGTTTTTCGAAGGTACGCGCGATCCTCGACGGATCATCTCAAATCTTTCCCTGGCACTTGGACAGCCTATCGAGCCCGGCGAAACGCTGCTTATTATTGATGAGATCCAGGATTGTCCTTCTGCGGTCGGCGCCCTTAAATACTTCTGTGACGAGGCCCCCGAGTATCACGTCGCATGCGCAGGGTCTTTGTTGGGCGTTCGCTTGTCCCGTGAGACCAGCGCTTTTCCGGTGGGAAAGGTCGAGTTCATGGAGATGCGCCCCATGAGCTTTTCCGAGTTTCTGAAAGCCGAGGGCGCTGCAAACTACGACGAATACCTTGGCGGCCTGGATCAGATCGAGACAGTGCCCGATTTCTTCCATGTCCGTCTCGTCGAGCATCTTCGTCGTTATTTTGCATGCGGCGGCATGCCAGAGGCTCTTGGCCGGTGGGTGGAGACGGGCGATATCGTTCAGGTCGATAAGGTGTTGTCTGATCTCTTGGATTCCTACGAGCGCGATTTTGCCAAGCATGGTGGCCGTGCGCAGTTCGCCAAGCTTTCACAAATATGGAACTCGATTCCAGCTCAGTTGGCGCGCGAGAACAAAAAGTTCGTTTGGGGTGCGGTGCGCGAGGGGGCTCGTGCTCGAGAATACGAGGATGCTCTGGAATGGCTTGCCGATGCTGGGCTCATCACGGCGGTTCGCCTTAATGCTGCTGGTGGTGTGCCGCTCTCTGCGTACGATGACCTCAAGGCATTTAAGGTCTACTGTCTTGATGTCGGCTTGCTGCGCCGCATGGCAAGGCTGGATGCGTCCGCTTTTGCCATCTCGGATGCGCTATTTTCGGAGTTCAAAGGTTCGTTCGCCGAGAACTATGTGCTTCAGGCATTACTTTCACAGTTAGATGCTGCTCCGCGTTATTGGACAAACGAGAAGCCGAAGCACGAAGTCGATTTTTTGATTCAAGTCGGAAACGAAATCGTTCCCGTCGAGGTCAAATCGGGAGAGGTCGTTCATTCCAAGAGCCTTAAGTACTATGCCGACAAGCATGCGGAGACGACTCCATTGAGGGTCCGCTACTCACTTAAGAATCTAAAGCTCGACGACGGGGTGCTCAACATTCCGTTGTATTTGGCTGATCGATCTGTCCCTCTTATCAAAAAGGCGCTTGATCGTGCACATCTTGACGTTTAGATCCTGGGTGAGCTGACGGGCGGCGGCTAATTAATCGCTCCGTTACGGCCAGGGAGCCTGGGCCTTAGCGATGCTTGCTTCGCCAAGCCGTGGGTGTCATGCCGGTGTGTTGCTTGAAGGCTTGGGCGAAGGCGGCCTGCTGAGGGTAGCCTAGACGCTCTGCCACCTGCGCTATCGTGAGCGCGCTATCGGCCAAAAGGTCCTGCGCTCGCTCCATACGGCGTCTGCGAATGTAGGCGCCCAGGGATTCGCCAGTTTGGGCCTTAAAGGTGGCGCATAGTTTGGAGCGGCTTGTGTAGAGCCTCTCGGCCACCTCGCTGATGCCCACACGCCTGCCTTTGTCGAGCGCGCGCTCAATCATCGCCGTTGCTTCTTCGGCAATGGTTATGCTGACGCGTGTGCCTGCCGCCTGCCGCGCCTGCTTGTGGGCCGCGCGCGAACAGGCGAGCTCCGCGACCATGGTCTCCACGATGCCCTGCATATAGACGTGTCCACCTACGGTGCGGGCGCGGTCCTCGTTAATCCGGCGCAGCGTGTGGCAGATGGCAGACGTCGCTTCCTCGTGCCATGACTCGGCAAACGCCTCAAAGATTCCCGCGAACTCGGTGGGATAGCGGTGCTCCAGTTCGTCAAAATATCCAGGCAAAAAGAGCACCGAGCGCGAGTGATAAAGCTCCCCCGCAAACAGCGGGCTTAATTCCTCGCCACAGCTATCTTGGATAAAGCTGCAAACGGCGTTGTTTGGCCACGGTCCATGCAATGGTTTGAGGTTCGCGGGCGTTATGCCAGCCTCGGGCATGCATGTAAGCGTGGGCGCGCTGACTTCGCTCACGCAGGCGTATGGCTCGGGTGTGTATTCGGCCAGGTACATATCGTGCGTCGGGGTTATGAAATGCTCCATGACGATGCAGGCGGGGGAGAGAGGCATGATCCATGCGCGGCCGTGCGCCCGGTCGTTTGCCACCTCGCCGGTAAAGACGGCGCCCTTGCCGGTAAGCTCCAGGCCAAACTGCTCAAATTGCGGTGCGTAGAGCTCGGTTATGTCGGTCGCTGCCCGCCGTATTTGCAAAAGCGTTCCTTTCCTTTGCGGAAACGTCCACGCCTGGCTTGATTGTGAGCCATGGCTAACACATCAATGATAAGTTCATTACGGTTAACTCTCAAGCCGTTAGAAAGGAATCTCATGGCAAAGGGATCAAAAAGGGAGGGTGGAGGCATCGGCGAGTTGCTCGCGTATGCCGGCGACCGTAAATTCCTAACTTATTTGGGCATGGCTCTCTCGGCGCTCTCGCAGCTGCTGAGCTTTGGCCCGTACGTGTGCATCTGGTTTGTCGCGCGAGACCTTATCGCTGTGGCGCCTAACTGGAGCGAAGCCACCGATATCGCGATGTATGGCTGGTGGGCCGTTGGTTTTGCCCTGGCAAGCATCGTAGTTTATTTCGTGGGGCTCATGTGCACGCACCTGTCTGCGTTTCGCTGCGCGTCCAATATCCGCAAGACTACGAGCGAGCACCTGCTTAAGCTGCCGCTTGGCTACTTTGACACGCACTCCACCGGTGAGCTGCGCCGTATTGTAGACGGATGCGCCGCCTCCACCGAGACCCTGCTCGCGCACATGTTGCCCGATATCGCCGGCGCCACCGCCATGGTCGTGGGCTTGCTCGTGCTGCTTTTCGCCCTCGATTGGCGTTTGGGGGTGGCATGCCTTATCTCGGTCGTCGTTTCGCTTGGCGCCATGGCCACCATGATGAGCGGCAAAGGCGCCGAGTTCATGAAGGCCTACATGGGAGCGCTGGTCAAGATGAACAAGACCGGCACCGAATACGTACGCGGCATCCCCGTGGTCAAGGTGTTTCAGCAGACGGTCTACTCCTTCAAGGCCTTCCACGATGCGATTGCCGAATACGCGGACATGGCACAAAGCTATGCGGGCACGTTCTGCCGAGGTCCGCAGGTACTCAACCTTACGGCGCTCAACGGCCTCGTGGCATTCTTTTTGCCGGTGGCGTTGCTGTTGGCGCCGGGCGAGACGGACTTCGCGCATTTTATGGCAAACTTCACGTTTTACGCGATATTTTCGGCCGTGGTACCGACGGCCATGACCAAGCTCATGTTTGTGGGCGAGGCCTCTCAGATGAGTGCCGATTCGCTGGCTCGCATCCGAAGCATCATGGATTCCAAGCAGCTCTCCGTGCCCGCCCAACCCAAGCACCCTGCCGGCAGCGACGTACGATTTGAGGATGTGAGCTTTACCTACGAGGGTGCCGAAGCGCCTGCCATCAACCATGCGAGTTTTAGCGTTTCCGCTGGTAGCACCCTCGCCCTGGTGGGTCCCTCGGGTGGCGGTAAGTCAACCTGCGCAAGCCTGATCCCGCGTTTTTGGGATGTTTCCTCGGGTCGAGTGCTCGTAGGCGGTGTGGACGTTCGCGATATGGATCCGCACGAGCTTATGGACCAGGTTGCCTTCGTGTTCCAGACCAACCAGCTGTTCCGGCAAACACTTGCCGATAACGTGCGCGCCTCCAAGCCTACGGCCACTGACGACGAAGTGCGTGCGGCCCTCTCCGCAGCTCAATGCGATGACATTGTGGCCAAGCTCCCACAGGGCATCAATACCATGCTCGGCGCCGGCGGAGCATATCTTTCGGGCGGCGAGGTCCAACGCGTGGCACTCGCCCGCGCGATCCTTAAAGACGCGCCTATCGTGGTGCTCGATGAGGCCACGGCGTTTGCCGATCCCGAGAACGAGGCGCTCATCCAGCGCGCCTTTAGCAAGCTGGCGGCGGGCCGCACGGTCATTATGATTGCGCACCGACTCTCGACTGTAGTGGGCGCAGACCAAATCGTGGTGCTCAACCAGGGCAGCGTACAGGAGTCGGGTACCCATGCCGAGTTGCTGTCCCAAGAGGGCCTGTATGCCAGGATGTGGGCCGAATACGAACAGGCCGCGAGCTGGAAAATCACTGCAGCGACCGCGGATGCCGCCGTCACGAAGGGAGGCGAGGCCTAAATGTTCGCCTCATTCCAAAAGAAGTATTTCCTATCCGATAAAGGCGTCGCCGGAGTAAAACGCGGCATTTTCTGGACCACGCTCACCAATCTCATTACCATGGCCGGCATGGGCTTTTTATTCCTGGTCATGGCCGGTTTTGTCGAGCATCTCGCCACCGGCGCCGACCTGCCGGATACCCTGCCGATCGTGGGCGGCCTCGTGGTCTTTTTCGTGTTGCTCTTTGCCTCTAACTGGCAGCAGTATTACTACACCTACTGCATCTTCTACGAGGAGTGCGGCAAGCAGCGCATGGAGATTGCCGAGCGCTTGCGCAAACTGCCGCTGTCGTTTTTTGGTCGTCGTGATCTGGCCGATTTAACCGAGACCATCATGGGCGACGTCCAGGCCATGGAGCACGCCTACAGCCACGTGCTGGGAGAGCTTTGGGGTGCCATCATCGCAAGCGCCATTGTGTTCGTGGCGTCGCTGTTCTTTTGCTGGCAGCTGGCGATCGCGGCGTTTTGGAGCGTTCCCGTGGCCTTTGCCGTGCTGTATCTAACACGCGGCCCCATGACTCCGGTGTTCGATCGCGTGCGTGCCGAGAAGGTCAAGGTTACCGAGGCAATTCAAGAGACGCTCGACTGCGTTCGCGAGATCCGCGCCACCAACCAGGAGGCCCATTATCTTGAGGGACTCAACGCCGTGATCGATGCTGAGGAGCGTGAGACCACCAAGGGCGAGCTCGTTAACGGGCTTTTGGTTAACTCCGCCTTTGCCATCCTGCGTCTGGGCATTGCCACCACGCTGGTCACGGGTGCCGCGATGGTCGCCTCCGGGCAGGTCGACTTTTTGGTGCTGTTTGCCTTCCTGCTTATGGTGAGCCGTATCTATGCACCCTTTGACCAAGCGTTAATGTTAATGTCCGAGCTGTTTGTCGCCGAGTCGTCTGCCAAGCGCATGCGTTCCATCATGGAAGAGCCCGTGGCGCGGGGCAGCGAGAAATTTGAGCCCGTGGGCCACGATGTGGTGTTCGATCACGTGGCATTTGGCTATGGCGCGGGCGAGGACGGCCGCGCCGGCGAGAAAGTTCTTACCGATGTGAGCTTTACCGCCAAGGAAGGCGAGGTCACGGCGCTGGTCGGTCCTTCGGGTTCCGGTAAGTCTACGGTGAGCCGCCTGGCCGCGCGCTTTTGGGATGCCACCGCGGGCAAGGTTACCGTGGGTGGCGTGGATGTTGCGAGCGTTGATCCCGAGGTGCTGCTGCGCGACTACGCCATCGTGTTCCAAGACGTGCTGCTCTTTGACGACACGGTGATGGGAAACATTCGCCTCGGGCGTCGTGATGCCACCGATGAGGAAGTGCTTGCGGCCGCGCGTGCCGCCAACTGCGACGAGTTCGTGAACCGCATGCCGCAGGGCTACGACACCATGATCGGCGAGAACGGCTCCAAACTCTCCGGTGGCGAGCGCCAGCGCATCTCCATCGCCCGCGCGCTGCTCAAAGACGCGCCCATCGTGCTGTTGGACGAGGCGACGGCAAGCTTGGATGTGGAGAATGAGACCGTGGTACAGCAGGCACTCTCCCGTCTGCTTGCAGGTAAGACGGTTATCGTTATTGCCCACCGTATGCGTACGGTGGAAAATGCCGACAAAATCGTTGTGCTCAAGGATGGTGTGGTTGCCGAGCAGGGCACTCCGGCGCAGCTTAAGGCGGCAGGCGGAGAATTTGCCCGCATGGTCGCACTGCAAAAGGAAGCGGCTGCCTGGCAGCTGTAGGAAAGGGGACCAAGATTTCCAAAGGTTAACTTTGGTTGACCATAATAGTTCGACTAAACTAGTCTCAAAAGCGTGCTCGAGCAAACTAATGAACTCGGGTGCTAAGGCACCATGCCGCGCTTGTGCGGCAAAAGGGAGAAGCAACATGAAGAAGTCGACTTTTAACACCCTGCTTGTCGGTGGCGGTTTTCTGCTTGGTACGGCCGGCATCAAGCTGCTCACCAGCGCTCCGGTAAAGAATGCCTGCGTGCAGGGTATCGCGTGCGGCATGCGCATCAAGAACGGCTACCAGGACATGGTCGAGCAGGCCAAGGCTAATGTCGACGACATGGTTGCCGAGGCTGCTTACATCACCCAGAGCGAGGCCGCTGCTGACGAGGCAGCCGAGTAACGCTCTCAGGCACAAATTATGAGATTCTCGATTATTAGCGAGATCCCTGGCAGGACCCGTCTTCAATTGGCGGGTCCTGTGCCAGAGAGCGATCTCGACGCACTTCTTAAGCTCAGCGGCGATATCGACGGCGTGCACAAGGTGCGCGTGTATGGCCGCATTGGCCAGATGGCGCTGGAGTACGACGAGCCGCGCCGCGCAAGCGTGCTCGACGCCCTGGGCGCACTCGATGCTCAAGCTATCGCCGATGCCAAGTCGGGCTACGTGATGCAACTCGAGCCGCGCAAGCACAAACTCGTTATGGACCTGGCGACACTCGTCGGTGCCCATTACGCACGCCGCTGGTTCCTGCCGACGCCTCTGCGTGCGGTGTTTGTCGTGGCCGGTTACATGGCATTTTTGCGCGCTGCCCTTCATGAGCTGGCGCAGCCACGCCTGACCGTTCCTGTGCTCGACGCTTCGGCCATCGGCATTTCGTTCGTCAAGCGTGATGTCGACACCGCGGGCCAGACGATGTTCCTGCTCAACGTGGGCGAGCTGCTCGAGGACTACACCCGCGCTATGAGCGAAAACGAGCTCATCAACTCGCTGCTCGATGTGCCCGACAAGGCGCAAAAAGTCGTCGGCGACACCGAGGTAAGCGTTGCCGCCACCGAGCTTGAACCCGGCGATTTGGTCGCCGTGCGCACCGGCATGTCCATTTGCATCGACGGTGTTGTCGAGCAGGGGAGCGCTATGGTCAACCAGGCGACCCTGACCGGCGAGCCGCTGGCCGTCGAGCGCAGCGTGGGGCACGCCGCGCTCCCCGTGAGCT
>OAWM01001011.1_pt1 | contig 12032 bp, 9 predicted proteins | sample 1495501 | NCBI WGS metagenome assembly OAWM01 (sample SAMEA2580210, study PRJEB22360) | human gut metagenome | biome: human gut; feature: human-associated habitat; material: faeces | place: Denmark | collected 2008/2010 | reverse complement strand
TTATCGGCCATTTCGAGACGGTGGGACAGAAGTTGCAAGATGCTTCGTCCTCCTTTACCAAGGCTGCCGACAAGCTGAAGGACGGGCGGTTGAGCGTGGTGGGAGCTGCCAACAAACTTATCAAGTTGGGTGCCAAGGCCAGTGCCAAGAAGGTGATTCCCGAGGAGAACGAACCGTGGCACGGAGTGGAAGGAACGGCGGAGACGGGTGCGAACCTCCCGGGGTGACTCTTTTTGCGACTTTGATTTAAGATAGGTCTTTCGTGGTTTTGCTGTCTTTTTGATAGTAAAACCACGTTTTTTGTTTTGTGCATGCCCTGAAACCATGCAGGTTTTAGAGGGAGTTTAGATCGTTTTTGAATACAATTTTTAGCGTTTCCGGTAGATTTTTTTTGTCTTTTTAAGTCTAAATGCGTTTCAATCTCAAGCGAATGATTTTCCGTTTGGCTGAGAAAACATATTTTTTCTCCGCATGTCGTTTGAGAGCTGTCCTCATGTTGGGCCGGAATATGCCAGAAAACGAAGCGTGGACAAGCTTTTCCGGTTCGTTTTTACGCTATTTGAAGTGCTTCCGTTCGCAAAAAACGGATGTCAAAATGGCATGTAAATCCGCTTTGCGCTTCCTCGCCCTCCGGCCGTTTGCGTTACGTCTTGCTTTCCGGCGGTGCAGGATGTAGCCCGAAAGCCTTATGGGCTGTCAGATTGCCTTTTCGCAACCCCGTGAGAATCCCGTATTTCCGTAGACTTCCGTATCGGGGCGTAAATAACGGATTCTCGTGGAGTCCGGTTTGACTTTTTGACAGGATTAAATGACTTCTTTCCTCTTTGCGGTTAAAGCGAATTGGTCGGAAGAAGTCTTGACCAGTTCGAATCCTAAGTTTTTCAAAAGGTCGTTGATTTCATATTTAAGGTTACTTATTTTCCGTTTGGATGCCGGCGAACCGTCGAAGAAATTCTCATTGAATACGGTATTGAGTTCCGTGAATGAGATTTCGTGTGTGGGAGCTTTAAGGAGATAATCCAGTAAGGTCGCCACTTGGCGGCGGCTTGGGCGGGTCGTGCCGTCTATGGTGATTTCGTTGGTATAACGGTTCACCCGTATTTTTTTGAATTCGCATTCCGATGTGTCGGCTATCATGTCGCTCAGTTCCGGATGGAGTTTTTGCTGATGGCGGAAATACCATACCAGCATGGCGACAACCAGGCATAAGCAAATGAAGGCTATCCCCATCCAGTAATAGGCGTGGAAAATCAGGTTTTGCGTAAACTTCACGGCAGACGAGGGCAAAGTTCCATTGTCGCAGTAGGCATCCCATTTCATGCAATGGTGCAGGCTGACGGTGGCTCCGATGACAGCCGTAAGGATTAAGGCGATGCCTAATGATACAATAAAGGTAAGTTTGTGTTTCATGTTTTGCATTCGATGTATAGATTAATGTCTTACAAATTTAAAAGTTTAGTTTGAGAAATCAAAGCAACCGGGAGTTTTTTTGGTGAATGAAATCCGGAAAAAACATTCGGATGCTGAAAAAGAAAAAATAAACGTTACTTTTAGCGTTTTCTTTAAGCGTTGAATATCAGTGATTTGATATTTTCTGATATTATTTGATACCGGATCTGATAAGATTTGATAACGAAAAGTTGTTTATATTGTTTCTGTTGCGTTACTTTGTAGGACTTGGTTACTTCAATAAAGATGTGAGACTATGAAGTGTGGCTTTTTAGGATTAATGGTGATGTGCTGGGTCGGACTGCAATCCTATGCCCAAGGTCCGGGCTTTTGGATAAATCGCTCACGCTCGGCAGACTTCGGGCAAGCTCGGTCTGCGCTTGCTTATTCGCGATTTTCGCAGTTTGAAGGTCTCGATACCCTTTACCGTAAGGTGAAAGGTTTCGGGGTGGGCTTGCCGCAGGAAAAGGCGTATCTCCATTTGGACAACACCTGCTATTTCCTCGGCGATACCATTTGGTACAAAGGGAAGTGCCACGGTTCGCCTTTACAACAACAGCAAGCGGACGGCTGTCAGTGTCGAGGCTGTGGGCGTTACGGACAGCGGGCGGTATATGCAATATAACAGTGTGCGGTAAACAAACGAAGTGGTATGAGTATCAAAAAGAGAACAATATGAGGAATTCAATATTCATTAAAATGCAGGCTTTTTTTCTTGCTTGCATGTTGCCTGCCTTTTTATTTGGAAAAGGTGAGGTCGTCTACACCTGTTTGCAGTCTCTGTATTCCAATAATGCAGGAGGATGGAATATCGAGAAGGTCGTATTGTCCGATACGGCTACGGTGGTGAGTTTTTCCGTAAGTTTCAAACCTTATTCTTGGATTCAAATGGCTTCGAGCACTTATTTGAGTGACGAGAAAGCTGTGGAGTATCCCGTAAGAAAGGCTGTAGGACTGACGCTGGACGAGAAGTTCTACATGCCTAAAAGCGGAAAGACGGAGTTTCAGTTGATTTTTGCCCCTATGCCCAAAGATACGAAGATATTCGATATGATAGAAGGGGACGGACGTGACATGGCATGTTGGTACGGACTGCATGATGCCAAGTCGAAAGTGAAGATGCCTGTGGCTCGGGAAGAAGTGGATGCAGAAGAAGTGGGGGAAAACATGTTCCGGACAGGCAAGGCTGTGGTACGGGGCAAGATAGAAGGTTACAAACCTGGGTGGGGATATGGTATTGTGGCGGTGACCGACAATACGTTGGGAAGCCGTCCCGAAAACACATCGTCTACACTGATTCGCTCGGATGGCACTTTTTGCATAGAGTGGCTCTTGGAGCATCCCATGTGGGACGAACTGAAGCCAGGGTATGGGCCGGACATTCCAGTCTATGTGCGTCCGGGCGACACGCTCGACTTGGTGATAAAGGCGAAGGGTGAGGGGATTGAGTCTGTAGAATACACCAGCAGTAATCCCAAAGGATGTTATGAGAATTTGCTGAAATGCAAGATGCCGGAAGTCTATGCCGAATGGGAGTGTAAGGGAGAGATTTGGAAGACGCTTACCGATGAGGAGTTTTGGGCTATGACGAAGGAGACAATGGAAACGGGAAATCGGCTTTGTGATTATTTTGTATGGAAATACGGGCTGTCTCCATGGGAGGCACATTTCCTGAAAGCCCGGCAGCAGGTGGCGGTGGTAATCAACCAGACCGTATTGGCCAACTGGATGCTGTCGAGCCGGTATGGCTATTATCCACCGAATGAGGAACTGCGGAGGGATTTTTACGAAGGCAATGATTATTCCTTATACAAAGTGTTGAATGAGATGCCCACGGACGACCCGTCCATGTCCTTTATTCCTTATTTTCGCGCAATGGTGTCACGGATGAAGGACATGCAGCCCATGACGGATGCTTGGTCTTTGGCTTCGATGGGAGACGTGGACTGGTCGGATGTGGAGGGACAACGGTTGATGGATAGCTTACAAGTGGAAGCACTTCGGGGTGTCATGGGGTTCAAGGAGATTCCTTATTTGGTTCAAGCTTATCTCGTTAACAAAGTCTGTGACTTGCCCGACTTCCTGACTCCGGAAGGACGGAAAGAAATTGTGGAGTATAGGGCAGCTTGCCTCACGAATCCTTATTTGAAAAGGAAAATATGGAATTTGGCTTCCGACTATGCCCAGCCGCTTCCGGCTACAACGAAGTTGGAGGGAAAGGCACTTGAGATATTGCAGCCGATTGTGGACAAATATAAAGGGAAATATGTGCAGATAGAATGGATGAAACCCGGAAAAAGCGGTTTTGATTTCGTGAATAACCGGATGGTCAATTTGATACCCGACTTCCGGAACCATAAAGATTTGCAGTTCGTATTTTTGTTCAGTGCCAATACTTGTACGAAAGAGGAGTTCGAGCAATTTGTGAAAGCGTATTTGCCGGGTGAACCCTGTTATTGGTTGGATTTTGAAGAAAGCAGTATTTTGCGCGCACAACTTCTACTTCCTAATTATATAAAAGATATTACGTTGAACCGAGAAGGGGAGGTGTTGTCTACACCGCTTTATACAGCGGATGAGAGGCAGTTCCGTCGGAGTTTACGTGAATTATTAGAAAAAGAAGAATGATGAATAGGAAAAAATTCTTGTGGTTGATGGCAGCATTACTGCCGACCACGCTATTGGGAAAAGGTGAAGTGGTCTACACCCGTTTGCAGTCCTTCTATTCCAATGCGGGGATGGTGACCATAGACAAGGTGGTGCTGTCCGATACGGCCACGGTCATGTATTGCACGGCGAAAGGGAAAATCAACTCTTGGTTTCAATTCGTACCGTCCACGTACCTGAGCGATGAAGAGGATGCGCGTTATCCCGTGAAGGGGGCTGTGGGGCTGACCTTGGGCGAGAAATGCTATATTCCGAAAGCCGGGCAGTTGGAGTTCCGTTTGCTCTTTGAACCGATGCCGGAGGACACGAAGATATTCGACCTGATAGAGGGGACGGAAAAGGATATGTTCCGCATCTATGGCATCCACGATGCCAAGGCCAAGGTAAAGATTCCGGAGGCCAAAGAAGAGATAGACGCGGAAGAGACCTCCGAGAAGATGTTCCGAAAAGGAAAGGCCGTGGTGCGCGGCAAGATAGAGGGCTATTCCCGGGATTGGAACAAGGGCGTTTTGCTTTTTGATGTCAGTTTCTTGGGGCAAGGGAGGGTAGTGCCTTTTCCCATAAGTCGGCCTTGCACGGCTTTGGAACCGGACGGGACATTCTATGCGGAACTTTCTTTGGATCATCCTATATGGGCAGATATGGTGTTGGGAGGCGAAAATACGGCTGTTCCTTTCTATGTCCGTCCTGGTGATACGCTTGACATTACCGTGAAAGGAATGTTGGAAAAGGATGTGACAGTGGACTACGCCAGTAGCCATCCGAGAGGCTGTTATGAGAACTTGTTGAAGCATCAGTACGTGCCGGTCATCTATTACGGATGGGAACGTTTGTCGGATTATGGACGGAACTTGGACACTGAATATTTCTTGAAGAATGTGGACGAGAGTGTAGCGGAAAACATGCGGCTTTGCGACTATGTGGCATGGAAGTACAAGCTTTCTCCATGGGAGACGCACCTTTTGAAAAACCGTCAAAGGTTTGAATTGACAGACCGTTATTTGTTCATGGCCAGTCGGTTGTTCGAAGAAAAGGTAGAACGTCCGAGAAAATATCCTGTGGAAAAAGAAGACTATGTAGGTTATGATTATTCTGCCTATAAGGTGTTAAACATTCTTTCTTTGGATGATCCGTCGCTTTCTTTCTTGCCTTATAGTTTAGGATATCCTCCGTCCATCAGTATGACATATATGATGGCTTTTCTTGATATGTATGCTTTTTGGGATAATTCTTCTGAAACAGAACCTTTGGACTATGCGAAAGTAGAAATCGAAAAAGACAGTCTTCAAGTGAAAACGTTGCGTGAACTGACCGGTACAGAGGGGACTCCTTGGGCTGTGCAAGCCTATCTCACCCAAAAAATGACTGGTTTACAAGGGGAATGGAGCATAGGCCAACGCGAAAAGTTGGCAGACTTCTTGTCATCTTCCTATCTGACTTACCCCTACTTCAAGGAGAAAATAAAGGAATTGAACCGTTTGGCCGGGGTTTCCTCTTCATGGGTCTATGAAATGCCGGAGGAGAAAGGCCGCCGTGAGATGGAATCTATTTTAAATAGGTATAAGGGGCGGTATGTGCAGGTGATTTGGCTTTCTGACCCGAATGAGGATTGGGGCTTCTGTTCCAATTCATCCGTGAAGAACATTATGGCCGATCATGAAAGTTTTCCGGACTTGCAAATCATCGCGATAGTCAATAGGGAGGCGTATTCAGATGAAAACAGGTTCGCGCAAATAAGGAAAGAGTTGTCTGCACCAGTGGTTCATATTGAGGACAGCGAAAGTTACCTCAAACAACAGGAGTTGTTCCATTTCTACAGCAGTGGCAAGCAGATGACTTTCGACCGCAACGGGTTGGTTTTCAAACAACCGCTTGACATGAAAAACGAAACGATGTTCCGTGACCGGTTCCGTCGTATATTGAAAGCGGAAAAAGAGATGCAATGATGGCAATGGAGGAAAACAGTGACCGTGTTGGGAAATGCGTTTCCAAAGGAAAGCAGATGGCAGACGGGACAGGCATTTACTTTTACTTGTTCCTGTGCTTGTTTGCCGCCTGTTTTTTTCCTCCGGTGAGAGGCTTTTCAGAGGAATGGCTAAGGCCGAAATGGGTCTTGGCCGAAACAACAGGGCTGTTGGTGCTTTTGACATTAGGAATACAGGTGCTTGTGGCCTGCAAGCATCGGAATCCCGGATGGCGGGTTCTTTTGCGGTGGGGACGTGTAGAGGACGCGTTTTGTGAAGCTTTGGTGGCCGTGGCCTTTATGGAAGCGGTGTACGCAATAGGCCGGATGTATCGGGACGGGCAAGGAATGCCGGCATCCGGCACGTTCGATAACCCTGCCGGATTGGCTTTCTGTCTTTGTGCCGCCTTGCCTTTCCATGTCTGTTTATGGCAAAGGTGGACGAGGAGGATTGGGTATCGTGTTGCCCTTGCTGTGAGTGGTCTGGCCGTTTGGGTTGCCATATTGTGCACGGAGTCCCGCACCGGATGGATTTGCTTGGCGTTGTATGCCGCTTTGTGGTTGCAAAAACAGTGGAAAGGTCATCGTACGATGAAACTGACGATTCTGGCGGTATTGGCTGCTGGTTTGGCCTGGAGTATTTCGGTTGTCAAGACGGATTCTACTAATGGTCGCCGTTTCATATTGGAACGTTCATGGGAACTGGTTCAGGCACACCCTTTTGCCGGATACGGATCCGGTGGCTTCCTGCGTGAGTATATGCCCCAGCAGGCCGATTACTTCAGACGGCACGCTGATAGCGGATATGCGTGGTTGGCCGGCGAGGTGTATCATCCGCTGAACGAATTCGTATGGGTATGGATTGAGTTCGGTTTGCCGGGAATATTATTGTTATTGGGGGCTTTGGCTTGGCTTTTGGCCGGATTGTTCCGGAGGCGCGACATCTTTTTCCGTGCACAGCGAGCTGGCCGTTTCTTTATGTGCAAGCGTTATTTTTGCCATGTTTTCCTATCCGTTGAAATATCCGTTGGCTTCCGTAATAGGCATAGTGGCTATGTGGCGCGTGTGTGCCGGTATGTCAGGACGGATAAAGATGAATGAGTGGGGTTGGCGTTGGGTAGGCATGGCCGGAGTCGTGGTGTCGGTTGTGGCGTTGATAAAGGTGTCCGTTGCCTATTCCTATGAATATGAATGGAGCCGGGTGGCTCGCTGTGCCTTGCACGGGCATTCCCGTGAAATGATGCCACGGTATGCGGATTTGTATAGGCATTACCATCGCGATGCTTCTTTCTTGTATAACTATACGGCAGAACAGTTCTATGCCGGGCAGTATGAGGAGGCACTGAAGACAGCTAAAGAATGCAGGGCGTTATGGCCGTCTTATAATTTGTCCCTTCTGACCGGAGACATCTGTCGGGCAGCCGGAAAGTATGGCGAAGCCGTGCAATATTATGTACAGGCTCATTGGGTGTGTCCGGTGAGGTTTGCTCCCTTGGAAGGTTTGTATTATGCTTATAAATCAGGGAACCGACCGCTTATGGCAGATTCGGTAGCTAACGTAATTTTCCGGAAGAAGATAAAGGTGGATTCCCGGGATGTCCAACGGATTAAAAAGGAAATATTGGAGGATATGCGGCACGGTGAAAAGATGGTGCCGTGAGACGGAATAGATGAAAAAGGTATGAAACTCATGAAAATGAAAAATACAGTTGTTTTAATGATAGTGGTCGTAGCTGTTGCCACGATTGTTGCAGTGTTTTCAGCCGTCAGTTGTTCGGAACACACGGATAAGGAACATGTCCGTGATATGGTTTTAGCTGAAAATCCCGGGTTAAAGGGCATATTGGAATTATACCAAGAAGATTCTTTGAAATATGAGGCCGCTTTGTTTCTGATAGACAATATGGGATATTACCAAGGGGCAGACAGTGGCGAACTGAACTCCATGTACAAAGCATACGAAATATTCAGCACGGGACGCTATACTTACCGGCAAGCATTGGATTCGGCCGCGAAGCTTTGCGGAAAGCCCAAGAATGTGAAAGACATCGTATGGAAGGCAGATGTGGATATGGATCCCGGATTTTTGGTATCCAATATAGAGTGGGCTTTCAAAGTATGGAGGGAACAGCCATGGGGGAAAAACGTTTCATTCGAACAATTCTGTGAGTATATACTGCCTTACCGTATTGGAAACGAAGAATTGATTCCATGGCGGGAAAAATTATATTACCAGTTCATGCCTATTATCGAGAAGTACAAGAATGACCCTCAAATAGAGAACCCCACATTTGCCGCCCACATTGTTTTGGACAGTTTGCTCCGGGCACCTTTCTATTTTACGGGCGAGATGGCGACGAGCGTACGTATCGGACCGAGGATTGCGGACTGGCGAGGTGGAAGTTGTCTGGATTTGTGCGACATGTTGGTATACATTTACAGGGCGTTGGGAATCCCTTGTGGCATAGAGGAACTTCCGATGCGTGGGAACAACAACGCACCGCATTTTTGGAATTTCCTTGTTGACCAGCATGGGCAGACTTGGTATTTTTCTATGTTTTATTGGTGGCATCGCCTGCTGAAAGCCGAAGTGTATGCAGATGTCTATGGAAAAGTGTTCAGGCAACGGTTCAGCCTGAACAGAGATATGATGGATTCATTGCGGATGCCGTTGGACAGTGTGCATCCTGTATTCCGCTATCCTTTTTTTGAGGATGTCACCCGTCTGTATGCTACGGACAAGGCTTTTACTTTATCCGTAGGGAAACAGCATCTTGCCAGAGATATAAGGGCAGGAGAAGTAGTTTATATTTGTATGTCTGACCGTTATGCTTGGAAACCTGTGGGATGGACAAGATATGACGGTTCCAATGCTGTCTTTAAGGATTGTCACGGAGGTACCATTTACTGTTTGGCGGTTTATGACGCGGCTAATGACAAGTTGGCTCCGGTGTCTTCACCTTTCAGCGTTGGTCAGGAGAACGGGAAAATGGAGTTTTATGATGTGCAGGAAGAAACGGAAGATGTCGTTCTGCTGAGTAAATTCGGAATGCTTGGGGAGTTCTTTTTAGGACGGATGGTCAATGGGGTATTTGAGGGCAGCAATTCGCCTTCTTTCAAACAAAAAGATACGTTGTTCCTGATTCGTGCGACTCCGGACAGACTTTGCACAGTGGTAAAAACAGGTTCTTCCAAAGCATATCGTTATGTAAGGTATTACGGTCCGGCTGGTGGTTACGGGAATATCTCTGAGGCCGGATTCTATTCGTCTGTGAATGACACAATGCCGTTGGCCGGAAAAATATTGGGGCCGGAAGACGGTGCAACAGGCGACCATTCTTATTTCAATGTGTTCGACGGGCATACGGATACATCGTATGATTATCCTTTCGCTGATGGAGGATGGGCCGGACTTGATTTGGGCGAGCGAAAGCATATAGGGAAAATTGTCTATACGCCCCGTAATCGGGATAATTTTGTCCGTAAAGGAGATTTGTATGAGCTTTTAGTTTGCCGTGAGGGAACGTGGGTTCCGTTTGCCCGGCAAATAGCTACGGCTGATTCTTTACTTTTCCAGGGAGTGCCGAAACATGCGCTTTTGTTACTTCGCGACTTGAGTCGGGGAGAAGCGGAACGGTTGTTTGAGTATAAAGACGGTAAACAAGTGTATTGGTGAGTGGGTGGATTATGAAATTACTCCCTGCCGGCCTGCTTGTGCCGACAGGGAGTGTTCCTTTTCAAGAAGGGATTTTTATGAACGTTTGCTGCCATCGGGATTGTAAACCAGAATGAGATCTATCGGTTCGCGATCCAATTCGATGCGGTAGTAGATGCCTGTTTCCGCCCCGTTGGGATATTCAATGCGGTCTACATCGTCCTCACGTGGGTTGAACGTGTAACCTTCCTGCGTGAAGCTGTTGACTACGGCTTCCGGAACGGATGTCCATGCCATATCCTCGAATTCAGTGAACAACCATTGGTAATTCGTGTCCACGTGCATGTCTGCCTCTGCATTGTTCAGCCACAGTTGTATTTCGTAGCCTTTTGCAGTACGGTTCATTTCAATAATGTTGGCACCGGGATATTTGGCCGCTACCATTTGGGTGATTGCCGTGGGTATCTGTGCCGAAGGGTCGGATCCACTTCCCGGGTGTTGGCTTCCGTCCGCATTGTAATAAAGTATGATGTCTGTAGGCTCACGGTCCAATTCGATGCGGTATTGTACGGCCGTTTCCGCCCCGTTGGGATATTCAATGCGGTCCACATCGTCTTCACGTGGGTTGAACGTGAATCCGTCTTGCGTGAAGCTGTTGACTACGACCTCCGGAACAGATGTCCAGGCAATGTCTTCGAACTCCGTATAAAGCCATTGGTAGTTGAGGTCGAGGTGCATGTCCACTTCTCTGTTGTTCAGCCACATTTGTACTTCATATCCTTGGTAGGTACGTTCGACTTCCACGATTTGTGCTCCCGGATAACGGCTTTCTACCGTTTGGGTGATGTGTGGGTCATTCCGAAAGTTGTAGTCGTCCTCATCGTCGTCTTTACATGCGGTCATAACCGGGGCGAGCAATAAGATGAAAAGCCCCCATTTCCATATATTCTTTCTCATTTTGTTTTGGTTTTTGTAAAAGGTTTATATTCTTGTGAAAATCTCATCTTTCAGTCAATCTCACGGATATTGAATTTACGGTCGAATTTGAGTTCTACATCGTTGGTGAGCTCCACTTCGTACTTACGACTGTCTTTTTCTATTTTGGTGATTTTCTCTCCGGGGAACATCTCGTTCACTTGTTTCTTGATTTCCTTCGGTATGAAAAAAGCCGGGACTTCAGACCTTTTGCCGTCTACTTCCGTCCAATCCCCTTTGCTGTCGAAGGAGACTTCCGTACCATTGACAAGCTGTACGTCGTAAGTGGTAGATTTGAACCAGTCTTTGTCTATTTTGATATACGAGACTTTGGTATGGGCAAATTGCTGCTTTAAAATCGTACGTGCCGGGGCGGGCAGTTCGTTTAAATTGCGGGTGATGACATCGTTGTCGGCGCAAGCGGTCGTTACGATGACAATCCCTAAAATCAATATGGCAAAAATCTTTCTCATAATGGTAATTCCTTTTAATGGTTAGTAATGCTATTGTAACCGCAAAGTAAATACCTGATTCTGGAAAGATTTGGGATTTGTGCTTTTCGTTTTAGGGCTTTGCAACTTTTAACACGAAATGATGTCGTCCGTCATGATAGTATGTGAGGGAGAGATGGTACAGGTCGGCAATGGATTGGGCGATAGACAGTCCCAGTCCGGTCGATTCTTTTTGTCCGCTATGCCCCTTGTAGAAGCGTTTGAACATTTGTCGTTCGTCGAGGGCTTGGTTCCCGTCGTTGACGATTTCAATCCGGGTGGAATGGATGAGTATGTCCACACGTCCGTGTTCGGGGCTATGTATGATGGCATTTTTGATGAGATTGGTCAGTAAAGTATGAGCCAGCGATTCGTTCATCCTGATACGGCAGTCTTCCGTGTCCGACAAGTGATAGTCCAGTTCTTTTTCTTCGTATAAGTCCGATAACAGTTCGAGAATCTTTCGGACGTGTGGGTTCATATCCACTTCAGTTACTTCCTCGAATTGCCGGTTTTGGATACGCGAAAGCAGGAGCAGGGATTTATTGAGCTGTATGGCACGGTGCAGGCTACGGAACATGTCGTCGATATTTTTCAGTACCTCTTCATCGAGATTCTCATGTTCGGCCAATAACTCCAGCTTGCCGTTGATGACGGCCAACGGGGTTTGCAGTTCATGAGAGGCGTTTTCGATGAATTCCTTTTGTTCCCGGTATGCTTTTTCTGCCCGTTCGTGCATTTCAAGGGCAGCACGGTTCAGGGTACGGAACTCCCGAATACGGCAATCCGGATTCAGATAAGGTGCCGGGTGTCCGGGTGATACGTTTTCAAG
>OAWM01001003.1_pt1 | contig 12138 bp, 10 predicted proteins | sample 1495501 | NCBI WGS metagenome assembly OAWM01 (sample SAMEA2580210, study PRJEB22360) | human gut metagenome | biome: human gut; feature: human-associated habitat; material: faeces | place: Denmark | collected 2008/2010 | reverse complement strand
TAATTAAAATTGCAGAAGAAGCATTTGCTACCGGAAAACAGCACCCGAGCTTCAAGGCAGGTGACACTGTAACAGTAGCATATCGTATTGTCGAGGGTAACAAGGAACGTGTACAGCTGTACCGTGGTGTTGTTATCAAGATTGCCGGACATGGAAACAAGAAGCGTTTTACAGTACGTAAGATGTCAGGAACCATAGGCGTAGAACGTATTTTCCCGATTGAATCACCGGCTATCGACAGCATCGAAGTGAACAAAGTGGGTAAAGTTCGTCGCGCTAAACTGTACTACCTGCGCGCTCTTACCGGTAAGAAAGCAAGAATCAAAGAAAAAAGAGTTAACGGTTAATTCCAGACTCCTATTTCGAAATAAAAAAGGGAAACTGACAATGTCGGTTTCCCTTTTTTAGTGATATACACAGTAGACATACACACCATGCGATACTCTACTGCTACTCCCTCATTCAAAACATTGTAAGCCTGCGCTCCTTTCCTTTCACATAAGCCTTCCTTCTTGCTGATATGTTAGTTTATCAGCGCCCAACGGCCGTGAGGCGCTCTGCTAACGACCGTCAACAAGGTGCTTTATGGCCGTTAGGCGAACGCCTCACGGCCGTTAAACAGCTCTCATATGCATAGCTTGCCTATACTGAATACCTATCTTATCCATACCAAAAGCCTGACTTCCACCTATTATCGCACGGGCTTTTACGAAGTTAATACCGTGTTTGCAGGAAACCAATAGCTTGTTTACACGATATTGGCAAATTGCCCCATATCCTATTAATTTATTGTACTACAAGACATTAATAGATTATTTGGCGTAAATTTAAGGTGGAAGCAAAAGTTGCTTCCACCTTTTCAAGTTGCTTCCACAGCATCCGCAACCCCGATGAATAAAGGGATACAGAGAATGGGTGGAAGTGTGGAAGCAACTTGTGCATAACTTTATTGCTGAGGAATATGTGCCACCAAAGAAAAAAAGGTGTGTCGAAACTCTCATAAACTAAAAATCACCCTCGCCACAGATAGGTGTAGCGAGGGTGACTTCGATAGAAGGGGAGTTTTGACATATCCCCTCCTCTATCAGTTTCCCTAATATTGATTACTTGATATCTCTCAGCTCCCAGCCCAACGCACTGGCACCCAGCACTGCAGCATCAGAGTCCTTCAACTCGGAAGCCAGCAACTTGGTCTTGCCTTTGTAGATATTCAATACATTGTCGTCAATAGCTTTCTGGATAGGCTTGAAAATATAGTCTCCCGCTTTTGCCAGACCACCGAACAACACGATAGCTTCCGGACTGGAGAAAGCGATGAAGTCAGCCAAAGCCTCACCCAAGATGGTTCCGGTAAACTCAAAGATGTCTTGAGCAATCTTGTCACCCTTCACCGCTGCATCATACACATCCTTGGAAGTAATGTTTTCTGCCGGAATGTCGCGCAACAAACTCGGTTCGGTACTCTTGGTCAAGAACTCACGTGCAGAACGCGCCACACCCGTAGCCGAACAATAAGTTTCCAGACAGCCGTGACGTCCGCATCCGCAGAGACGTCCGTTTTCACGACGGATAATAGTATGTCCCAACTCTCCGGCAAAACCGTCATGGCCATATACCATCTGACCGTTAATAACGATACCGCTACCTACACCGGTGCCAAGAGTTATCATGATAAAGTCTTTCATACCACGAGCCGCACCGTAAGTCATTTCACCGATACCGGCAGCATTGGCGTCGTTTGTCAAAGCGGTAGGGATACCCAAGCGCTCTTCAAACATGGCAGCCAAAGGAATTACACCCTTCCAGGGAAGGTTCGGGGCAAACTCAATAGTACCGCTGTAATAGTTTCCGTTAGGAGCACCGATACCGATACCTTTTATCTTGTCTACTCCACCGTTGGCAATAATGAGCGGCAACAGATTCTTGCAAACTTCGTCTACGTAATCATTGACGTCCTCATAAGCTCCGGTTTTGATGGAACTGCTTGCAATAATAGTTCCGCGTGCGTCTACAATACCAAAGACGGTGTTTGTTCCGCCTATGTCAATGCCCACTACATAGGGCTTTTCCATGTTTGAATTCATGATATTACTTTTGTTTAAAGGGTTAGTTAATCACATTCATGGTTACAAAAATCACAAAGAAAAACGACACTGCAAAATCTTTTTTTAAAAAAGTTTGCAACTTTTGCAACTTTTCGTAGCATTGCTGCGTCTAATAGTGAAAATTAATAAGAGTAAAGCAATAAACAGGGAAAACAGTGATACAACTAAAAGACATTAACAAGACCTACAACAACGGAGCACCGCTGCATGTGCTCAAAGGTATCAACCTCGACATTCAGAAAGGCGAATTTGTTTCCATCATGGGCTCATCGGGTTCGGGAAAGTCCACTTTACTCAATATACTGGGTATTCTGGATAGTTACGACACGGGGGAATATTATCTGAACGGTACCCTCATCAAGAACCTCAGCGAAACGAAGGCAGCCGAGTACCGCAACCGTATGATTGGTTTCATCTTCCAGTCCTTCAATCTCATTTCCTTCAAGAATGCAGTGGAGAATGTGGCGCTTCCTCTCTTTTATCAAGGAGTGAGCCGCCGCAAACGTAATGCGCTGGCACTGGAATATCTGGACCGCCTGGGGCTGAAAGAGTGGGCACACCACATGCCAAATGAGATGTCCGGTGGACAGAAACAACGTGTAGCCATCGCCCGTGCCCTCATTACCCAACCGCAGATTATCCTTGCCGATGAACCTACCGGCGCGCTCGACAGCAAGACTTCCGTAGAGGTGATGCAGATTCTAAAGGAACTGCACGATACGGGCATGACCATCGTAGTCGTGACCCACGAAAGCGGTGTTGCCAACCAGACGGACAAGATTATCCATATCAAAGACGGTATCATAGGTAGCATCGAGACGAATCTGAACCACGATGCAAGCCCGTTCGGAAAAGACGGATTCATGAAATAATAAAGGAAGAGCCCCCTCCCCCTTTAATTTTTAATTCTTAATTTTTAATTATCAATGATAGACCTTTGGCAAGAAATATACGGAACCATCAAACGCAACAAACTGCGTACATTCCTGACGGGCTTTGCCGTGGCATGGGGAATCTTCATGCTCATCGTGCTGCTCGGAGCCGGAAACGGTATCATACATGCCTTCGAGCAAAATGCGTCGGAGCGCGCCTTGAACTCTATCCGCATCTTCCCCGGCTGGACCACCAAGTCATACGACGGTCTGAAAGAAGGACGCCGCGTCCAACTGGACAACCGGGACATGGATGACACGGAGAAGCAATTCACTGAAAATGTCATCAGTGCCGGTGCCACCGTGCGGCAAAGTAATGTAAACGTCAGCTTCGGACAAGAATATATCAATATCTCTCTGCTGGGCGTATATCCCAACTACACCGAAGTGGAAACCGTGAAAACAGCGGACGGACGTTTCATCAACTACAACGACCTGAAAGACCGACGTAAAGTCATCATCCTCCATAAGAAATCTGCAGATATCCTTTTCGGAAAAACGCATACTGAACCCATCGGACAATTTGTCAATGCCAGTGGAGTGGCCTATCAAGTAGTAGGCCTCTACAATGACCAGGGAGACCGCGAGGCAAACGAAGCGTATATCCCCTTCTCCACCTTGCAGACCATCTATAATAAAGGAGACAAGCTGAATAACATCATCTTTACAACCAAGAACCTGCACAGCATAGAAAGTAACGAAGCCTTTGAAAAAGAATACCGCAAGGCTATTGCCACCAATCACCGCTTTGACCCCACGGATGAGAGCGCCATATGGATATGGAATCGTTTCACCAACTATCTGCAGACACAGAATGCAATGGGTATCCTCCGGACTGCAATCTGGGTTATCGGTATCTTCACACTGTTGAGTGGGATTGTCGGCGTGTCGAACATAATGCTGATTACCGTGAAAGAACGTACCCGGGAATTTGGTATCCGTAAGGCATTGGGAGCAAAACCTTTCTCCATCCTTTGGCTGATTATTGTGGAAAGCGTGACTATCACTACGCTATTCGGTTATATCGGTATGGTGGCAGGCATCGGGGTGACGGAATGGATGAACTCTGCTTTCGGTAGCCAGACGATGGATGCCGGCATGTTCCAGCAGACCATGTTCTCCGATCCCACCGTAGACCTCAGTATTGCTATCCAAGCTACCTTGACCCTTATCATAGCGGGTACGTTGGCTGGGTTCTTCCCGGCTAAGAAAGCGGTAAGTATCAGTCCTATTGAAGCACTTAGAGCAGATTAAAGATTATGAGAATAGACATAGATACGTGTGAGGAAATCCTCATCACAATAACAAGGAACAAAACGAGAAGCCTGCTTACGGCGTTCGGCGTATTCTGGGGTATCTTTATGCTGGTGGCGCTTATCGGTGGCGGCCAGGGCATGCAGGAAGAACTAAAATCCCAGTTCGAAGGATTTGCAACCAACTCGGGCTTTATCGCTGCACAAAAGACAAGCGAGGCTTATAAAGGTTTTCGCAAAGGACGATGGTGGGATTTGGAGATGGAAGATGTGGACCGTGTACGCAATGTGGACGGTGTGGCGCTTGCCACGCCTTCCATTGCCTTATGGGGACAAGTGGCTGTCTACGGAGACAACAAGTACGACTGTAGTGTGAAAGGCTTGTATCCCGAATATGAACAGATAGAACATCAAGAGATGACCTATGGACGTTTCATCAATGATGTCGACATTAAAGAGTCGCGTAAAGTGTGTGTAATCGGCAAACGTGTTTATGAAAGCCTCTTCAAACCCGGTGAAGACCCCTGCGGCAAATATGTCCGGGTAAATGGTATCTATTACCGGGTTATCGGAATGTGTTCATCCGAAGGCAATGTCAATATACAAGGGCAGGCCTCTGAAGCCATTACATTGCCTTTTTCCACCATGCAACAGACCTACAACCTCGGAAAGAAACTGCATGTAGTATGTTTCATCATGAAACCGGGAGTAAAAGTGAAAGACGTGCAGCCCGAAGTGGAACGTCTTGTAAAAGCGGCGCACTACATTGCTCCCGATGACAAACAAGCCGTCATGCTTCTGAATGCGGAAGCTATGTTCTCCATGATGGACAACCTGATGATTGGAGTGCGCTTTCTAATCTGGATGGTAGGTTTGGGGACGCTGTTTGCCGGAGCTATCGGCGTATCGAATATCATGATGGTAACCGTCAAGGAGCGCACAACGGAAATAGGCATACGCCGTGCCATAGGTGCCCGTCCTAAAGACATTCTGCAACAAATTCTTTCGGAAAGCATGGTGCTGACCACTATAGCGGGTATGGCAGGTATTTCTTTTGCCGTATTTGTACTGCAAATACTTGAAAAGGCCGCCAATGACCCTGGAGTTATCAAAACCCACTACCAGGTTTCATTCGGACTGGCTATCGGAACCTGTATCCTCCTCATCGCATTAGGAGTGCTTGCCGGACTGGCACCTGCCTATCGCGCCATGGCAATCAAGCCAATTGAAGCCATCAGGGATGAATAAACTTATAGAGAGACCACTAACCGTAAGCCATGAAATAATGGCTATATCAATCGTAAATAATTAAATCGTAAATATAAGATGAAAACAAAGAAGTTTCTGAAAATCGCATTATTGGTAGTAATTGCTGCCTTATTCATTTGGACATTCGTTTTTCTGTACCAGAAGTCCCAACCTAAAGTAACAGTATACGAAACGATAGTTCCGGAAGTGACAGACCTTGAAAAGACTACCGTAGCCACCGGCAAAGTGGAACCGAGAGATGAAGTCCTTATCAAGCCGCAGATTTCCGGTATCATTGCCGAAGTATACAAGGAAGCAGGACAAAGTGTGAAGCAAGGGGAAGTGCTTGCCAAAGTAAAGGTGATACCCGAACTGGGACAATTGAACTCTGCCGAAAGCCGCGTACGATTGGCGGAAATCAACGCTGCCCAAGCCGAAACGGATTTCGCCCGTACCCAGAAACTGTACAACGACAAGCTTATCAGCGCTGAAGAGTACGAAAAAGGGGAAGTAAGCGTGAAGCAGGCACGCGAGGAACTGCAGACAGCAAAAGATAACCTGGAAATTGTAAAGGAAGGCATCACCAAGAACAGCGCCTCTTTCAGTAGTACCCTGATCCGTTCCACCATTACCGGTCTGATTCTGGATGTACCCATCAAAGTCGGTAACTCGGTTATCATGAGTAACACTTTCAATGACGGAACCACCATCGCTACCGTTGCCAACATGAACGATTTGATTTTCCGCGGCAACATTGACGAAACGGAAGTGGGCCGTGTGCACGAAGGCATGCCGGTGAAACTGACAATCGGCGCCCTGCAGAATCTTTCGTTCGATGCCACACTGGAATACATATCTCCGAAGGGTGTGGAAGAAAACGGTGCCAACCAGTTTGAAATCAAAGCTGCCATTGCCGCACCGGACAGCGTACAGATACGTTCCGGCTATTCTGCCAACGCAGAAATCGTATTGGACCGTGCCCAGAAAACGCTTGCCGTACCGGAAAGTACCGTTGAATTCAATGGTGACAGCACCTTTGTATATGTAATGACGGACAGCGTACCGGTACAGAAGTTCGAACGCCGCCCCATCCAGGTCGGCATGAGTGACGGCATAAAGATTGCCATCAAAAGCGGTATCAGTGCCCAGGATAAGATTCGCGGTACAGAGAAAAAGGATTAACAAACGGAATAGCTTAAAAAGATATACGATATGAATAAAAAGATATTCTTATACCTCGCAATATTCGGCAGTATCTCAGTGCAGGCGCAGGAACGATGGTCTTTACGCCAATGCATAGACTATGCCATCGAGCATAACATCAGTATCCGCCAGACAGCCAACGCTGCCGAACAGAGTGCTGTCGAAGTAAATACAGCCAAATGGGCACGACTGCCGAACCTGAATGCCAGTGCCGGCCAGAGCTGGAACTGGGGACGTACGCAAACAGCCATCAAAAATGAGGATACGGGAGACTATTCCACTGTATACGTCAACACCAGCAGCCACGGCACTAATATGTCTGTCAATACCAGCATACCTATCTTTACCGGTCTGGAAATTCCCCACCAGTATGCATTGGCCAAACTAAACCTCAAAGCTGCCATTGCCGACCTGGACAAAGCCAAGGAAGACATTGCCATCAATATAGCTTCGGCCTACCTTCAGGTGCTGTTCAATGAAGAGCTCCACCAGGTGGCGTTGGGACAAGTGCAATTGAGCAAAGAGCAATATGTCCGCATCAGCCGGCTTGCCGACTTGGGAAAAGCCTCTCCGGCAGAACTGGCAGAAGCCAAAGCACGTGTGGCACAAGACGAGATGAATGTAGTGCAGACAAACAACAACTATAAGTTGGCCCTGCTCGACCTTAGCCAGCTTATCGAACTGGAAACACCGGAAGGGTTCAATCTGGAATCTCCGGCAGTCAATCTGGATTTAGTCCCTCTCACTCCTCCGGATGAGATATTCCAAACAGCCATGGTGAGTAAGGCTTCCATACAAGCTGCACAGTTCCGCTTGGAAGGCAGTAAACACAATATCCGTATTGCCCAGAGCAACTACTACCCGCAACTGAGCCTGAACGGTAGTCTCGGTACGAATTACTATTCTACCATCGACCGTACTTTCAGCCAGCAGATGAACGATAACTTCAACAAATATGTAGGATTCAACCTCAGCGTACCTATTTTCAACCGTCTCTCTACCCGTAACCGGGTACGCACGGCACGCCTGCAACGTGAAAACTATGCCTTGCAATTGGATAATGCCAAGAAGACACTTTATAAGGAAATCCAACAAGCATGGTACAACGCCGCTGCTGCCGAAAGCAAATATACCAGTAGCCTACCGTTCAAAAAAAATAATACCAGTAGCCATACAGCCACCGTTGCCAGCGAAGAGTCTTTCAAGCTGATGAGCGAAAAGTATGAGAACGGAAAAGCAAATGCCGTAGAATACAATGAAGCAAAACAGAACCTTATGAAATCCCAATCAGACGAATTGCAAGCCAAGTATGACTATCTGTTCCGTACCAAGATTCTGGATTTCTATAAGGGAGAACCGATTGAATAAAAAAAGAAGTATAATTTTAGTTGTTGTGTTTGATTCTCCCCTCTCCCTGCCTCCAGGCTGACAAGAGGGGAGTTTTTTGTTCTTCTATCTCCTTTCCGAAGAGCGGGAAGAGCTACTGCCGGTAGAACTGCGGGTAGTGCTTGAAGAGCTGCTGCGACGGCTTTCGGAACTCCGTACGCCGGAAGCATTTCTTCTTTCCTTGCTTGCCGTCTTTACCCTGCTACGGCTGGGGCTCTTATCATTATTTTTAGTTCTTGTGGTTTCTATTTTCTCTTTACTCGACTTTCTGCCACTATCCACACTACTACGTCGCGTACTGCTGTTACGTGTACCTGTGCTAATGCGATTATTACTACCGTTACTACGTCGCGTGGTATATACATCATCCCTGCCTGCCGGACGCTTATGCGAATTAGGGCGGATGTTCACCGAACCGAAATCTGAACGGCGGCTGGTGTGGTACGACTTATCATTCCGAATACTCCACGAACCGGTATAGTGCGGATGATGGTAACGACCGCGATAATAGCTGTTGTGATAGTGCGTACGATAATGCCCACCGCAATATGTACGGTAATGATACGGCCGCGGGAAATAGAAATGATTATGGTTGGTGTAAGTGATGTAAACCCTAAAAGACCAACGACCACCACTTACATAAACCGGACGGTAAAAATAGGCGGCCTGCATGAAACGGCCGTACTGCCGGTTATTCAGCACCCATCGAAGGTCGTCATTGCGCACATCCAGATAATCGTAATAGCGATTCAATGCCCATTCCTCCCCCCGAAGAACGTCATCCATCAGATAGCGTATACCGGAAATGAAATCATAGTTTATTTCGTACACGTCATTATACTGTTCTGTACTCAGGTTCAATTCATAGGCCATCTTGTCCGTAAGAAAGCGGGTCTCTTTACGCACTTTGCTGTTGCTCATTGCCGCACTACAAACAGCTGTACTCATCATAGCGGCAAGAAATATAAATATAATCCGTTTCATAATCCCTCCTTTTTTTAGTTATTCTTCTCATGATATTGTTTGATGAAGGCATTTATCTCGTTCTTGTCCGACGAGAAGGTCAGCTTGTCTATCGCATAATAGAAATTCGGTTTATCGGCTATTTTAGGATAAATCTTCTTCATCAACTGTTTCTTTTCACTGTCGAAACGATAAAAATCCATCAGACGGATACACTGGTCAGTAGTGAACCAAGAGGTCAGCAAGGCATGGTCGAGCACTTCCTTACGGTCTGAATCGAAACTCTGTTTTTCCATCAGCCCCATAAACTGTTCGAAGGCAGATGGTGACATCACCGGTTCATGCTGCTCGCCTCCTAACGGTCTGTCACCGGGTCTGCCAGGCTTGTGATGATTAGAAGTACCCCAGTTTCCACCAGGTCTTTTGTCCTCTGGAATGAAAATATCTTCCACTTCATTGATGGAGCAATGCACACGTTCATCATATAGGAGTTTTCCTCTTCGGGAATTCTCCCCACGGGATGGCGCTTCATAAACCTCTACCCGACAACTACCACGCAGATTGGCTACAAAACAACTGAAAGTAGGCAGGCAAACCTGCTGTCCGTCGACCAGTACCACCACTCTACGGTATGGACTTTCTATACGGATTCCGTCTATGGGCGCCGCTTTTATTGCGGGAAACGCTACCAGAACTAGACAAACACTTAATATCAAATGACGTATCATGACTTTTCTTTTTTTATTGTACGACAAAAATAGGGAGAGGAAATTCCCCTCCCTAATGATTGTCTCTATTTACAAGTAGGGAAATTCCTAATGACTGGGACTAATTCCTAATCCTGATTCCATCTTCCTCCAATACAACCAGATGTTTTTTGTACAAATCTCCCACAGCCTTTTTGAAGGTTTTCTTGCTGACACCGAAAGTTGCATAGATTTCTTCTGCCGGACTCTTGTCATTCAAAGCTATCCGTCCGCCCTGTTCACGGATATAGTCCAGCAACGTAGCTGAGAAATCTTCTACTTTAGCCTGCCCCGGTTTTTGAAGCAGCAGGTCTATCTTGCCGTCTTCACGTACCTGCTTCACATAGGCTTTCATCCTCATGCCCGTGTGCAGTGGCTGAAATATCTCGCTCTCATATAGCAAGCCGCTATATTCATCGTTGATGATCGCCTTGAATCCCAAATCCGTCTTCTGCCAAATCAGGATATCCACCTCCTGCCCCGACTCATAGGCGGCCTTCTCTTTGGAAAGATAACGGTCTACCTTGGCCGATGCCACGATACGATAGCTTTCATCATCCAAATGGGCATGAACCACATACTTCTTTCCCACCTGCATCTTCATTTTCTGTTCGCGGAAGGGGACGAAAAGATCCTTCATCAATCCCCAGTTAAGGAAAGCACCATACTGGTTTATCCACGCCACCTCCAAGCAGGCAAACTGCCCGACCTGCACTAACGGTGTCAGAGTAGTGGCTACCAGACGTTCTTCGTTATCAAGATATATAAAAACGTTCAGTTTGTCTCCCACCTTACAGTCTTGGGGGACATAACGCGACGGAAGCAGAATTTCACCTTCTTCGCCACCGTCCAGATACATGCCGAAGGCTACCTCCTTCACCACTTCCAGCGTATTGTACTTTCCTAACTCAATGCTCATAGTTTCTTACTTATCTTCATTTTCCCAACAAAGATAAGTAATTTAGGTACAATACAGCAGTTCGGAAAGAAGAAATAACTTTTTGCTCTAAAAGATAACTTTTTTCTATGAACAACTCTCTTCAAAAAGGGTTATCTTTGTATCGTGACAATCAGCAAGAAAAGATATTACTCACCTTTAAATAAAAAAGATTATGGAATTTCTGACAAATGACAAATTGACAATCGTCGGCGCAGCCGGCATGATCGGTTCAAACATGGCACAGACTGCAATCATGATGCATCTCACTCCCAACCTATGTCTGTACGACCCTTATGCTCCCGGACTGGAAGGGGTGGCCGAAGAGCTGTTCCACTGCGGATTCGAAGGAATGAACATCACATTTACCTCCGATATCAAAGAAGCGCTGACCGGCGCCAAGTATGTGGTATCATCAGGCGGTGCCGCCCGCAAGGCCGGCATGACCCGCGAAGACCTTTTGAAAGGCAATGCCGCTATTGCCGAAGAATTCGGTAAGAATGTAAAAGCCTACTGTCCGGATGTGAAGCACGTGGTTGTCATTTTCAACCCTGCCGACATCACCGGTCTGATTACCCTATTGTATTCCGGCCTGAAACCTTCACAAGTGACCACACTGGCCGCCCTCGACAGCACCCGCCTGCGTAGTGAACTTTCCAAGCATTTCGGCATCGCCCCCGACAAAACCGAAAATGGCCGTCCCTACGGCGGTCATGGTGAACAGATGGCTGTATATGCCTCTACCGCCAAGGTGGACGGTAAACCGTTACTTGATATCATCGGTACCCCTGCCCTGACTAAAGAACAGTGGGTCGAAATCCAGACTAAGGTAACCAAAGGCGGTGCCAACATCATCGCCCTCCGTGGACGTTCTTCCTTCCAGAGTCCGGCATACGTCTCCATCGAAATGATAGCTGCAGCTATGGGTGGCAAACCGTTCCGCTGGCCTGCCGGTACATATGTACACAACCACGGCTTCGACCACATCATGATGGCAATGGAAACTGAAATTACCAAAGACGGCGTACACTATAAGGAACTGAACGGCACACCCGAAGAAGAAGCCAAACTGAAAGAAAGCTATGCCCATCTCTGCAAACTTCGTGACGAGGTGATAGAAATGGGTGTACTGCCTGCCATCAAAGACTGGCACAGCATCAATCCGAATATCGACTGATGTCTTCGATAGCAAATGATTTTTAGAAGTAAGGTGCCTCGCTCCATAGAGCAAGAGGCACCTTTTTTAGATATTTTTCCTCAAAAAGCCTTGCGGTATAAAAAAAACTCTTTATCTTTGCACCCGCAAACGAAAAAGGTGCCATAGCTCAGTTGGTAGAGCAAAGGACTGAAAATCCTTGTGTCCCC
>OAWM01001000.1_pt1 | contig 12169 bp, 13 predicted proteins | sample 1495501 | NCBI WGS metagenome assembly OAWM01 (sample SAMEA2580210, study PRJEB22360) | human gut metagenome | biome: human gut; feature: human-associated habitat; material: faeces | place: Denmark | collected 2008/2010 | reverse complement strand
TTATCTTTGCAGAAACGCCGCCGCCTGGCCCCAGCTTGCGCATCTCGCCCTTGGAAGCGAATACAGCAGCATTATCCACGAACAAATCAACCGCCTTCACACCGGCAGCCAGTGCGTCACGGGATATTTCGAACTGGGGAACACCCTCGAACACAGCCAGCAGCGTATCTTCGTCCAACTTCTTCAGTGCATCGGAAGTTGCATTGCCAAACAAGATGTTGGATGCATCCACGGCGGCATTGTAGTCCTCTTCGGAGTGAACCATGATAGTCACTTCCTTCGCCAGGCACTTCTGAAGGACGCGCAAATGGGGAGCAGCCTCGTGCTCGGCCGTCAGAGCGTCAATCTCTTCCTTGGACAGTGCAGTGAATATCTTTATGTAGCGTTTGGCATCCTCGTCGCTCACGTTCAGCCAGAACTGGTAGAACTTATATGGAGAAGTGTAGCGCGGGTCGAGCCAGATGTTTCCGGACTCTGTCTTGCCGAACTTGCCACCGTCGGCCTTCGTAATCAGCGGGCTGGTCAGTGCAAATACCTCCCCGCCGTTCGTACGGCGAATCAGTTCGGCACCGGTGGTGATGTTACCCCACTGGTCGCTGCCACCCATCTGGAGCTTGCAGCCTTTGGTTTCATACAGATGAAGGAAGTCGTACCCCTGCAACAGCTGGTAGGTGAATTCCGTGAAGGAAAGACCGTCACGTGCCTCACCGTTCAGACGCTTCTTTACAGAATCTTTCGCCATCATATAGTTCACGGTGATGTGCTTACCCACTTCACGGGCAAAATCGAGGAAAGTGAAGTTCTTCATCCAATCGTAGTTGTTCACCAACTCGGCACGGTTGGGGGCATCCGAATCAAAATCCAGGAACTTGGAGAGCTGGGCCTTCATACCGGCCAGGTTGCGCTGCAACGTCTCTTCCGTAAGCAGATTGCGTTCGGCAGACTTTCCGGAAGGGTCACCAATCATACCCGTAGCACCGCCAATCAGTGCCAACGGCTTGTGTCCGCAACGCTGGAAGTGACGCAAAATCATCACACTGCAAAGGTGCCCGATGTGCAAAGAGTCCGCAGTAGGGTCGAAACCAATGTATGCAGTCACTTGTTCCTTAGCCAGAAGTTCTTCCGTACCCGGCATCATATCGTGGAGCATGCCACGCCATCTTAATTCTTCTACAAAATTCATCGAATGATTAAGTTATCTGATTAATTATTTAAGTGATTATCTATGAATTGTTTGATTCCTATTTTAATCTGCGCAAAAATACGACTCTTTATTCGAAGAAACAACTCTTAGGGTTTAAAAAAGACTTTGCAGACATTTCTCCGGAGTGTTTCTCCAAGCTCCTCGGGAGAGATGCCGCGCACTTCGGCAGCGCGTGCATACAATTCCCCGATGGAAACTTCGCTTTCATCCGTTTCGATGAACAGCCGGTCGGCAGGTACCCGGCACAAGGCTGCTTCCTGGTATTTCTCCCCGAATGAAAGGTAAAAGCCATGTTTCAGATATTCCTCCACCAGCGCCGCCTTGCCACGGAAACCATGTATTATCCACGGATTCGACGGGCGCAAGTCCCGCTTCACCTTCAGCAGTTCATCAACCGCCTTCACCAGATGAATCACCAGCGGCTTTCCCACTTCCTCTGCCAAACATGCCTGGCACCTGAACACTTCCACCTGCAAATCCATCGGAGCATCTGCCAGCTTGTCCAGCCCGGCTTCGCCCACGGCAAGTACTTGGGGATGGCGCACTAACTCCTCCAGGCCGCACACCCTGCTAGCCACAGCACCTTCAACTCCTGAGTGTTCACCTCCACTCCGACCTATATGCCAGGGATGTATCCCCACCGAATACCATCCGCCGCTCTGTGGAGAGAACGTTTCGGGATAGCAATTTGCAATGGCAGTTCCGGGTACTTGCGGAAGCCGGTGTGTATGTATGTCAACTGGAATATTCATGGAACGGGATCATATCCGGAACCTCCCCAGGGATGGCAGCGCAGAATGCGCCTGACTGCCAGACAAAACCCCTTGAAAGGTCCGTGTTTCTTGATGGCCTCCACCGCATATTGCGAACAAGTGGGGGTAAAACGGCATGAAGGCCCTATCATGGGCGATATGCACTTCTGATAGAAATAGATGGGAAGCAGCAGCAGATATGAAAGCAGACGCTTCATGACACCTGCGGAGTTTGCTCAGCTTCAGCATTTGCCGCTACCTTCTCGGCAATGCGTGCCAAAGCTGTCTTCATACGGTCCTCAATGACAGAAGAGTCTACCAACTGGTCCGAAAGATAGATGAAGGCCACGGCCAGACGGCACTTTTTTTCCGTCAGCACGGCCAGCAGTCCGTGTTTGTTCATGCGGTAGGCTTCACGTATCTGGCGTTTCACGCGGTTGCGCTTCACCGCCCGCTTGAAACGGCGTTTCGAAACACTTACAAGAATGGAAACGGGTGCCTCCAGCTCCTCCACCGGCAGATACACCACACGCAAAGGGAAAACCGAAAACGAGCGTGAGCCGCCCGCAAACATCTTCTCTATCACTTTCTTCTTGTCCAACCGTTCGGACTTACGCAAGGTATTTGGCATGGGGTGATGAGTTATAAGTTATGAGTGATGAGTGATGGGTGATGAGTTATGAGTTATGAGTGATAAGTTATGGGGCGATACAAAAACGAGCTACAAGTACCTGGCGACATAAAAGCACAACCACTTGTAGCTCAATTTTATAAATCCATTGTTATGCCTACAAGCTATAAGCAAATCACTCATAACTTATAACTCATAACTCTTTTTACTTTCCTTTATTATTCTCCTTGATAAACATGTCAAGCGCCGCCGTCATTGAGGGTGCCTGCACGCTGGGAGCTTCCAGATCAAGACGAAGTCCGGCATCACGGACTGCCTGGGCAGTGGTAGAGCCGAATGTTCCGATCTTGATTTCCTTCTGGTCAAAATCAGGGAAATTCTTCTTCAAGGCACTGATGCCTGCCGGACTGAAGAACACCAGCATGTCATAATCAAAAGCCTCATCTGCAGCAAAGTCATTGCTGACAGTACGGTACATGACAGCTTCCGTGTGCTGAATCTTATTCTTATCCAGCAGATTCTTCACGTCATCATTGTGTACATCCGACATTGGTACCAAGTACTTTTCAGTCTTATGCTTAACAATGGAAGGTATCAAATCGTCAATCTTCCCGGTGTTTCCGAAGAAAATCTTACGCTTACGATACTGCACATACTTTTGGATATACAGAGCAACGGCCTCCGTCACGCAGAAATACTTCATTGTTTCGGGAATTGTCACACGCAATTCTGTACACAAGTGGAAGAAATGATCAATAGCATGACGCGAAGTAAAAATAACGGCAGTATGATCCAATACCGAAATTTTCTGTTGTCTGAACTCTTTCGCTGAAAGGCTCTCCACTTTGATAAATGGGCGAAAATCTATTTTCACACCATACTTCTCGGCGATGTCGTAGTAAGGAGATTTCTCTGATGCCGGTTTCGGCTGCGACACAAGTACTTTCTTAATTTTCAACGTCCTAAAATTTTATTATCAAATAACTGTTTAGCTGCATCACACCTTGATATAACACAAAACAAGGCATGATTTCAAGGGCACAAAAGTACACAATTAAAAGCAAACCGCCATATAAATTGTTACAAAAAAGCTTTAACCACTTGTATAACATCAATATTTTAGCAAAAAAGGCTAAAATCAATCCGATTATTATCGTCAGCTGCAAACTCAAATCAAAATAGACTACGAACAGGGCAAACGGGAAAAGGGCGAATCCCAAGTAATAAAGTAGCGTAGAATAGGACTCAAGCCATAGCGTTGTAACACTTTCGTCAAAAAAAATCCAACCCAGAAAAGAGTAGAGCATCCACTTCAAGCACAAATAGAAGAGACACACACCGATGTAAATCCCCAGCAGAAGCCCCGGCGACACATGACGTACCAGTTCCGGCTGTATATCATTGAAGTAGCTGAAGATACAGACACCCGCAAGGATGCAAGTCTGCAGGATGAGCAGCAGCAAATAGCGCATATCGGCGGCTGTGGAAGTGGCAAATATGCTGGTACGTTCGCGATGAAGCAGGAAATCCTTCACCAGTTGCAGCAGGAACTTGCGGCTGCGTGACAAGACATAGGCCGACAGAAAGAAACAGCACAAAAGGACCACGGTGATGCCATCATCCATTCTCGGAGAATATGGGATAGGAATCCCCTCCGTCCCCACTACTGCACAAGCCATCAACAGTCCTATCATATTGCAGCGAATTTACGGATGGAGGCGTCCCACAAGGGAGTGGTATGTATCAGTTCCACGACTTCCACAGATAGCAGTGCCTCTGCTTCCTGCGGCGTCTGAGCCACATGCCAGATGGCACCGTGCTGCACGCGCATGAAGTTTTCGTCCACTGCCTGCCGGAGCATATCGAGCAGAGGGTCGAAATAGTTCTTGACATTCAGTATCACAATCGGGTTCAGATACAGTCCGAGTTGCTTCCAAGTGATGATTTCCAGCAGTTCTTCCAGGGTGCCGCAACCACCGGGCAGGGCGATGACGGCATCGCTCAGGTCGGCCATTGTCTTTTTCCGCTGGTGCATGCTTTCCACTTCCACGAGTTGGGTAAGTCCGGTGTGATGCCATCCCTGCTCCACCATGAAGCGGGGAATGACGCCCGTCACCTCTCCCCCTGCCCGGAGTGCCGCATCGGACACAGCGGACATCAGTCCCATATTTCCCGCACCATTAATCAGGCGAATTTGCCGCTGCCCCAGCAAAGCGCCCAGCTCACGGGCTGCACCGAAATAAACGGAATCTATCTTTGTGCTCGAAGCACAATATACGCATACGGAATTTATCTTGTTCATCATCTTGCCACACCCTTTTTTAGGTATCGCCACAAAGGTACATGATTTCGGGGAGATTTGAAACAAGAGAGTCTTATTTCCAAAGTTCTTCCGGATTTGTGGTGCGGACGCTGTTCTCGAACAGCCATTGGGTGCCACCGCTCCGAACGGTAAATCCGACGGGAATAGGTGCAAGTCTCCGGTCACCCGGCAAGGGGTCGCCTATTTCATCGTCCATGCGGCTCAGTTCATGCATGCTGTACCAATAGTTATTTTTGGCCATATACGTGTCATAGTATTGCCCTTCATTTGCTTTTCTGTTTATAGCCTTACACAGACCGTTCGATAGGAAAAAATACGAAAAAGCTCTTCCTTCTCACTCATATCTGTCAATTTTCCATAAATTTGCAATGGACCTAAAACATCATGATGTGAAATACAAACGTTAGATTTACTTAACCGTCACTTTCGTCATCATATTGACAGGACTTGCTTCCCGGAAATATGGCAATGCATTGCCTAAATTTATTGCAGAGTATATTGGCGATACACTTTGGGCAGCTATGGTCTATTGGGGATTACGCTTTCTCTTCCCTTCGGCATCCATACTCAAAGTGGCCGCAATCTCCTTACTGTTTTCTTATTGCATAGAAATCAGCCAATTATACCAGATCGATTGGGCGAATGCCATACGAAACACCACGCTCGGAGCATTGGTCTTCGGGCATGGATTTTTATGGTCGGATATGATATGTTATACTGTCGGGGTAATGTTATCTGCCACCGTAGATTCTTGCGCTTCCTTTTCTTCTTCGGATGAAGCAGTATAAAAACAAGACGCGGACAAAGGAACACAGATTCTATGCAAGCCGCTATTATCCCCGCCAAAAGCATTCGTAGGACACATTTCACGAGGCTACACCTTTTACTCCGGATGGCTACACCCTTTCTATGCGATGGTATAGCCATCTGCAAAAAAGGGTGTAGCCCGGCACGGAGGATAGTTACAACATTAGAAATGGTATGACTGTTATATGACAAAAAAATATCCTAACATGCAAGATATGGGATATCTGATGTTAGGATAACGATAAAAATAGTCAATTCATATCAAGGCAAGACGGCCTAATTATCAATACAAAAGAGACTGCGTTTGTTTATGATAAACTGCATTTTTCTTTTGAAGATTTACGGCTATTGACAAGAGAAGCTACTAAATAAAAGATATTAATGATTACATAGCATAGAAAAAACTTCCACACTTTAATCGTTTCTTTTAGCCACTCCTCAACCCATAAGATATCAATCTTATCCCCACATCGATTTTCAATCTCATATTTATAACTAATTTCACAATTAATAATTGCGTATATAATTAATAATGAAAGAATTATTGATGTGGCAACAAACACAATTCTAAGCCATTTCATAATCTATCTTGTTTTATAAACTACACCTCCTGGTTTGGATATTCTCACTAAATGATTCTGCATTGATATTGGAAGAATAAATCTGTTGACAATAGGAATAGTAGTCCATGTTCCCAAATTACTTGTTTGTTGTAGCCTTGTCCCTTTCAGAGCATTTGACCCACTTTTATTCAACACGTCATATACCATTGTTGTACAATTATTACTTGTCAGCTTATATTCATCAATAATACGAGCAGAAGAACTGTTATAATAATCACTTTTAGGATTATCTGGCATTGTAGTTGACATATTAAACTTTTCGTCTAAAATATTAGCAACTTTTTCATCTGCCACATCTGTTACTACAAATACAGACATTCCACCAGCTGCTTTTTTTGTCATTGTAAGCTTTTGCTTCATCCCCCATTAACTTTAAAAGAACACCGGAACCATTTCCTAAAGAATTAGAGCTTCTATCTGGCCTTTATTAGTTCCATTGTATCGTCCGTAGCTATAAACAGTCATATTAGATCCTTCACCAACACTAATCCATGTGTGACCAAAGGACTGAGTTTCAGTGCAAATTCTAATACTATCTCCATTCACATCAATATTAACAACCGGACTATTCGCCCCGTACTGATACGGAGACATCGAATAATACTTCTCGGCAAATCTGTCATTAGTCATAAACCTTCCTAACGCCGTATCATAATGTCTCGCCCCATAATCATACCAATTCAAACCCTTCTTCGTATCAAACTCCTTACCGTTATACTTGTAAGGCTGGGTATTGCCTGCAGTGGCAAATACACCACCGAAAGGGTAGTAATGGTTAGTTTCCTCCATAGTGCCAGACCGGTTGATCACTACACGGTTGTTACCCTGATGGTCCTTCAGATAGTAATGATACTGCTGGGTACCGGCCAGGTTGATGTAACCCTCTTCTGTGAGTAACAACTTCTGAGTACCGTTTTCATAAATCACATTACCGCAATAGTCAGTCGTTGTGGTTGTACTGCCTATCTTATGGACTGTTCTCAGTTTCGTGCCGTCAGCACCATAAGTATAGGTAATCGTGCTACCATCACTGAACGATACCGTACTCGGCAAATTTAATACATTATATTGAATATCGGTAATTCCCTTATTCAAATCTTTCGTTAAATTACCATTGACATCGTAGGCATACTCCCCTGCAGCGCTTGCACCGTTCACAAAGGCAGTGTTTGTACCGTATGCCGCGGTACTCACGGCATCCTCCACACGGCTCAACTGATTGCCGTTCAGGGTGAAAGTCAGATTATCAAGCAGGCCGTAGGCACTGGCACCAGTCTGGCCATAACGCTGCAATCCCTTGATGTTACCGTTCTTGTCATAACCCGTAACGTTCTCTGAGAAGCGATTCGCATTTGTGCTGATACTTGCTGTCTCGCCATAGGTAGCGTTCAGCATCCGGTCAAGACCGTCATAAGTGAATTTGTAACCACGGACTGTACTTTCGTTCCCGGACTTCCAGGTCATGCTGCTGATGCTGCCGTTGTACTTCGCAGTACCCACACCCGTGTTGTAGTACAGGTTCTGCGTGAAGCGTGTGCCGCTGATTCCCGTCAGCCAGCTACGCAGGTTGTAGGTATAAGTCAGCTTGTTGGTGCTCGTACCGTGATACTGCTTGGTCAGTAAACGACCGAAGTTGTCATAAGTCGCATCGTACAGAGTAATCGCAGTACTGCCAAGACTATGCTGCACTTTGCTTATTCTGTCCGCATGGTCGTAGGTATAGGTATATACTTCCGTGCGCGTGGTCTTTCCGCTGGCAGTATGTGTATGTGTCACACCAGACGGCTTGTTGGAGAAAGTATAAACCGTACTTGTGATGTCGTAACCACTGAGCAAGTTGTTCTGCACAAGCACGGTAGGACTGGAAGAAGGATTCCCCCCTGCAGGGTCAGCCGTCCCAGACTGTCGTACAAATAATACATATAGGAAATGTTATCCAGATAGGAAGTGCCCGTGCTGTTAAGCATCCGGAGAGTACGGATGTAGTCCTGCATGACCTACATCATTTGATAGACCTAAAAAACTATCCTAACATACAAGATATAGCATATCTGATGTTAGGATAGTAATTAAATAAATCTCATTGAAAAAAGGCAACTTATATTAGAGTAATATTTTTTATTTAGTATGCAAAAGCTTTATAATCTCACCATTACTTTTTCTTATTTCCACATAAGATTGTCCACAGAAAGTCAGCGCACTATCATTTCCATTAGGAATATGCCCTTCTATTACCCATATTCCATTTACCAAGTTAACAGAAAAAGGTTTTTCTTTCTCTATACTTTCCTTTCCATAAATTTCCAATAGTACGCATTCCGCTATCTTTACTGCAATATCCGCTGTAGGTATAAATCCCTCTGCAGGAACATAGCTTTTCATATCAGTATAAAAATCTGTTGCGAGACTATCATTCATTACATACTCAATCTGTTGAGATGATTGTTGATCTTCTCCGACCTTCGATGTACTGTTTGTACATGACATCGCAAATAGCATTAAAGCAAAAAAATAAGTCCTATACATATTGCTATCTTTTTAAAATACCCAATGAATATGTTCTCTCTGGCTAACAGGAATGTTTAAATCTGGCTTTTGTAGCAATTCTTTCATTCTTTGTTTACCCTTTTCAGCAGGAATATCTTTCGGATTAATATTATTCTTTCGTTTAGGATCTTTGGGATCACTAGGAAGATCACTAGTCACTATTGATGTTTTCTTACTATAAGGATTATATTCTAACAAATCGCCACTCGGCGTAGCCAAATAACCATTTTCTTTTGTTTTCTCAATATATTTTATATCAGCTTTTGAGAATTTATTATTTATATGCTCTGCGTCCGCGTCTCCATGCGAATGAATCGATCCTACAAATCTCTCACCGTTAGGAGGTAAGCTTATAGATACGCTGTGCTCTCCTTCATTGGCTGCACTATAAGAATATCCCTTTAGCTTTCCCTTTTGCTTAACTTCATAAATAGAAGAGCCCATTTCACGTTTACGTATAATAGATGCACCATTATAATACATACCCCAATCTTTAGCTGCTGCTCTTTTAGTCTTAAACAGATCACCAGGAGCATATTCCATACCATTTGGGTCTATGAACTTTACCGGATTATCGGCACAATAAGTATACGGACTCATCGAATAATATTTCTCTGCCAACGGGTCATTCGTCGTAAACCTTCCCAACGCAGCATCATAATGTCTCGCCCCATAATCATACCAGTTCAAACCCTGCTTCGTATCAAGCTCCTTACCGTTATACTTGTAAGGCTGGGTATTGCCTGTAGTGCCAAACACACCACCGAAAGGGTAGTAATGGTTCGTTTCCTCCACAGTACCAGACTGGTTGATCACTACACGGTTGTTACCCTGATGATCTTTCAAGTAGTAATGATACTGCTGGGTACCGGTCAGGTTGATGTAACCCTCTTCTGTGAGTAACAACTTCTGAGTACCGTTTTCATAGATCACATTACCGCAATAGTCAGTCGTTGTGGTTGTACTACCTATCTTATGGACTGTTCTCAGTTTCGTGCCGTCAGCACCATAAGTATAGGTAATCGTGCTACCATCACTGAACGATACCGTACTCGGCAAATTTAATACATTATATTGAATATCGGTAATTCCCTTATTCAAATCTTTCGTTAAATTACCATTGACATCGTAGGCATACTCCCCTGCAGCGCTTGCACCGTTCACAAAGGCAGTGTTTGTACCGTATGCCGCGGTACTCACGGCATCCTCCACACGGCTCAACTGATTGCCGTTCAGGGTGAAAGTCAGATTATCAAGCAGGCCGTAGGCACTGGCACCAGTCTGGCCATAACGCTGCAATCCCTTGATATTGCCGTTCTTGTCATACCCCGTAACGTTCTCCGAAAAGCGGTTGGCGTTCGTGCTGATGCCTGCTGTCTCGCCATAAGTAGCATTCAGCAGACGGTCCAGTCCGTCATAAGTGGACTTGTAGCCGCGGACGGTGCTTGCCGTTCCTGCCTTCCACGTCATGCTGCTGATGCTGCCGTTATACTTGGCAGGCCCGTTGCCGGTGTTATAATACAGATTCTGCGTGAACTTCGTTCCGCTGATGCCCGTCAGCCAGCCGCGTACATTATAGGCGTAAGCCTGCCTGTCCGCGTCGGAGCCGTGCAGCGACTTCGATTGCAGACGACCAAGGTTATCATAAGCATAGGCAGCAAGCGTCACCTTCGCCCCTCCCAATGTATGCTCCACCTTGGAGAGCCTGTCTGCATGGTCATAGCTGTAAGTGTATGCTTCCGTCCGGCTGTCCTTCCCGCTTGCCGTGTGCGTATGCGTCACCGTGGCAGGCTTGTCCGTAAAGGTATAGACCGTGGATGTCACGTCGTACCGGTAACGGAAAGCGTACCGCTCCAAGTCAGCATGCTCCTATATGAAATTCCCTGCTTACATCCAACATAAGCAGGGAATTGTTTAGATTATAGAATCAGAGATTCTTAATATATCAATATTCGAGCCAAAAATAATCAGGTGTACGTAAAGTATCCCACAACAAAATACCACCGTTGGAGCTACATGAAATTACAATATTGGGAATATTATCAATCCGGTATCGGAACGTACTATCTATGACCCTTTTTCCACAATATAATACCGTATCCAGAGATGTGACACGTATCTTTATTTTTAAACTATCATATCCGCTTTTATCGAAACGGGTGATTTCCATTCCAAGCCAATCTTCATGGTAGTCCAATATTTGGTCATCCGTCTTGTTCACATACAGTCCATTAAAAACAAGGCTGTCATTCACCCAACATTGGATATAATCTTTACCGGTACGCTCCTTAAAACCAGTACCTACTCGAATCATGAAATCATTCTCTGAGTCCAAATGACCAATGCACGCCACCAGCATGGCAAGTATGATTATAAAAATAAATATACGTGTCTTCATATTACTGCCTTCTTTTAAGTTTTTGCCTCCAGTTAGGAATATGCCTATTCAACTTGTTATGGATATAATTATCTCGGACTGTTTGTATCTGAGAACGGTTTAACTGAGTTGCTTTAAGATAATCTCCATCAAAATCTTGAATAACTTTTTTCTGTGTCATCAAGTTTTCCACATTCATTGTATGCCCCAATCCTCCTGAATGACCAAGTTCGTGAGCAAAAGTCCGGTTATCATCATTGTTCAACATATTAGAAACCGCTTTCGTTCCTATTTTCACATCCAGACTATTTTTATAAGTCTCAGCCATAACTACACTTTTATCCGTTTTTGTCAACATATCTTGATCAACAATCTGCAAAACGTGTTCAGTGTCCTTTATATCATCCACCGAGTTGACAGTTCTCAATTGCATATCCATAGTCGAAACAAAGTCATCACCTGAAATCGTATATGCGGCATTCACTTGCTCTACTATTTGTCCAGCCAAAGTCTTTATATCAAGCTCCTTATTATTAGAATTATTTATCAAAGCCGCTCTTACCGTAATTTTATATTCTATCTTATCCGTTTCACGATTATAATGGGTTTGCACGCGCCAATCATTTCCATCCGGATCAATGCGACCGACAGGCTCATTTCCACAATAGACATAAGGAGATACTTTAAAATGTTTGTCATATAAAGCATCAACCGTTATAAACCTTCCCAACACCGCATCATAATGCCTCGCCCCATAATCATACCAATTCAAACCCTTCTTCGTATCAAGCTCCTTACCGTTGTACTTGTAAGGCTGAACATTGCCTGCACTTGCAAATACCCCGCCGAAAGGATAGTAATGGCTCCGCCCTTCCTCCCTGCCGCTCTCGCTGCTAATTTCTTAA
>OAWM01000998.1_pt1 | contig 12198 bp, 9 predicted proteins | sample 1495501 | NCBI WGS metagenome assembly OAWM01 (sample SAMEA2580210, study PRJEB22360) | human gut metagenome | biome: human gut; feature: human-associated habitat; material: faeces | place: Denmark | collected 2008/2010 | reverse complement strand
AAATAAGAAATTTAGACGCAAGATTGTTCGAGAAATCAACTTGTTGGCACAATAGTATAAAAAGGAAAAAAATGGAAAGATTATATAAAAAATTAGAAAGCTATGGGCAGTCTGACTATTATCCGTTTCACATGCCGGGGCATAAGAGAAACCGGGCATCTTCAGCAGATGATTTTCTTTTTGAGAGAGATATTACAGAGATTTCAGGATTTGACAATCTTCATCATGCGGAAGGAATTTTGAAAGAAGCACAGGAATATGCAGCTCAGATTTATGGGACAAAGAAATGTTTCTTCAGTGTAAATGGAAGTACGGCGGCTCTTCTGGCAGCAGTCAGTGCAAGTGTAAATAAAGGTGGGAAGATACTTGTCGCGAGGAACTGTCACAAGGCTGTTTACCATGCATTGTATTTACGTGAGCTTCAGCCGGTCTATATTTATCCACATGAAGATCAGAGACTGGGGATAAACGGAGGAATTTCCCCTGAACGTGTGGAAAGATATCTGGAAGAAAATACGGATGTGCAGGCTTTTCTGCTTACTTCGCCTACCTATGACGGCGTTGTGTCTGATATAAAGACAATTGCAGAAGTTGTACACAGACATAAGATTCCTCTTATTGTGGATGAAGCACATGGTGCACATCTTCATTATTCTAAATATTTTCCGGTGTCTGCTGCTGATCTGGGAGCTGACATTGTAATACAGAGTTTCCATAAAACGCTGCCATCTATGACTCAGACGGCGGTGCTTCATATATGCAGTGATATGGCAGATGTGGAAAAGATAAAGAGATTTATGGGGATTTACCAGACCAGCAGTCCGTCGTATATTCTGATGGCGAGTATGGATGCATGTATGGATAAACTGAGAAAAGACGGGCAGCAGATGTTTCGTGAATTTACCTTCAATCTGGAGAAGGCCAGACAGCGTCTTTCAAAGTGTGAAAAAATAAAACTGATCGAAGGTTCTATGATCGAAGGCGGTGGAATCTATGATTTTGACAGATCCAAGCTGTTGTTCTCCACAGTCGGAACTTCTGTTAACGGACACCTTCTCCATCAGATACTTCGTGACAGATATCACATTGAAATGGAAATGGCGGCTGAGAAATATGTTCTTGGAATTGCAGCAGTGGGAGATACAGAAGAGGGATTTGAGAGACTGTGTACTGCAATTGAAGAGATTGATGCAGAGATACAGCAAACAGATGAGTCGGAGGAATCGCAGTATCATACTTCTCATGCGAGAATGACACAGCTTATGACAATTTCTCAGGCAGTGGATGCGCAGCAAAGGCGATATTCTCTGAAAGAAAGTGTTGGCAAAGTCAGTGCAGAGTTTGCTTATCTGTATCCGCCCGGAATTCCGATTATTGTGCCGGGAGAGCAGATAACTGGACAATTTGTAAGAAATGTGAGAAGATACATGGAACAGGGGCTGGAAGTACAGGGACTCAGTGATACATCTGCTGAAACAATCTGCGTAGCTGCCCGAAATGAAATTGGACAGGAAGAATACAGTCCGGCAAAGGAATAACATAACAGATATGGGAAAGATTTTTTACATCATGGGAAAGAGTGCATCCGGAAAAGACAGAATCTATTCACTTCTGGCCGCACATAAAGAATTGAATCTGAAAACACTTATTCTGTATACAACCCGCCCGATCAGGGTAGGAGAGCAGGATGGAAAAAATTATTATTTTGTAGATGACGGAAAACTGGAAGAATTCAGAAAAAACGGAAATCTTATCGAGGAGAGAGCATATCATACGGTTTATGGGATATGGACTTATTTCACTGCAGATGATGGTCAGGTGAACCTTGCAGATTCCGATTATCTGGGAATCGGTACTCTGGAGTCATTTAAAAAGATGCGTAAATACTATGGGGAAGATGCAGTCTGTCCTGTTTATGTCCAGGTAGAAGATGGAGAAAGACTGAGTCGTGCTCTTAATAGAGAGAGAGAACAGGAAAATCCAAGATATGAGGAAATGTGTAGAAGATTTATTGCAGATCAGTCGGATTTTTCAGAGGAAAATATTCTGAACGCAGGGATAGAGAAACGTTTTCAGAATATAAATCTTGATGACTGTGTGAAAGAAATCGCAAATTATATAAAGTCTGTGCAATAGTTCTTCTTTTATGGTATAATATCTTACAAAACGGACTGGTGAGGTGATTCTTATGATGGGATTTAACAATATTATCGGACATGAAGAGATTATCGGACATTTAAAAAATGCAATAGAATCAGGAAAAATATCGCATTCTTATATTTTTACCGGCGAACCAGGTTCTGGTAAGAAGCTCCTTGCAGGGACTTTTGCGGCAACACTTCAGTGTGAGGCCGGAGGTACAGAACCCTGCCAGAAATGCGACTCCTGCAAAAAGGCGATGGGTAAGAATCATCCGGACATTATTATGGTCAGTCATGAGAAACCTGGAACGATCACAATTGACGAGATCAGGGATCAGGTGATCAATGATATAGATATCAGACCATATTACAGTCCTTACAAGATTTATATTATTGCAGATGCAGATCTTATGACACCACAGGCACAGAATGCTCTTCTTAAAACAATTGAAGAGCCGCCGGAATATGCAGTGATTCTTTTGCTGACTAATAATATCGGGGGACTGCTGCCGACTATTCAGTCAAGATGTGTTCGTCTTGATCTGAAGGTAGTGGATGACGGTCTTGTAAAGAAATATCTGATGGAGCATCTTCATGTTCCGGATTACCAGGCGGAGATTGACGCATCCTTTGCACAGGGCAGTATTGGAAGGGCAAAAGAAGCAGCTACTTCTCAGGAGTTTGCAGAGATGACTCAGAATGCACTGAGGATTCTTAAATATGCAAACACCATGGAAGTTTATGAACTGTCAGATGCGATTAAGAGTCTTTCTGAGGACAAACAGAATATTAACGATTATCTGGATATTTTCCAGTTCTGGTTCAGAGATGTCCTGATGTTTAAGGCAACACAGGAGATTGACAATCTGGTATTTAAACAGGAAATTAATTTTATCAGAGAACAGGCAAAGCAGCGTTCCTACGAGAATCTGGAGAACATTCTGGATTCTATTCAGAAGACAAAGGTACGTCTGAAAGCAAATGTTAATTTTGATCTGGCATTTGAATTGCTGTTCCTGACGATCAGGGAGAAATAGAATGACAAAAGTAGTAGGCGTGAGATTTCGTAATGTAGGCAAGATTTATTATTTCAGTCCTAAAGATTATGAAATTAAAACAGGCGATCACGTGATCGTGGAGACAGCCCGGGGAATTGAATACGGGAAAGTCGTACTTGCACCAAGAGAAGTAGGTGAGGAAGATGTTGTTCACCCTCTCAAAGAAGTTCTTCGTGTGGCAACAAAGGAGGACGACGAGAGAGAGGCACAGAACAGAGTCAGAGAGAGAGAGGCATTTAAAATCTGTCAGAAGAAGATTCGTGAACATGGTCTGGAAATGAAACTGATAGATGCAGAGTATACATTTGATAATAATAAAGTGCTGTTTTATTTCACTGCTGACGGCAGAATTGATTTCCGCCAGTTGGTAAAAGATCTGGCAGCAATTTTTAAAACGCGTATCGAACTTCGCCAGATTGGTGTTCGCGATGAGACAAAGATTCTGGGAGGAATCGGTATCTGCGGAAGATGTCTGTGCTGCCACACATATCTGTCTGAGTTTGCACCTGTATCCATAAAGATGGCAAAAGAGCAGAATCTGTCCCTTAACCAGACAAAGATTTCCGGTGTGTGCGGAAGACTGATGTGCTGCCTGAAGAACGAGCAGGAAACATATGAAGAGCTGAATAAAAAGCTTCCGGGACTGGGAGATACAGTTACAACTCCGGATGGGCTTACCGGAACTGTACACAGTGTAAACGTGCTTCGTCAACGTGTAAAGGTAATTGTAGAGATCAATGACGAGAAAGAAATTCAGGAATTTCCGGTAGATGACCTGAAATTCAGACCGAGAAAGAAGAAAGTCAAAGTCTCTGAAAAAGAATTAAAAGAACTTGGAAATCTGGAAGATAAAAAAGGAGATTCCAAATTAAATGACTGATCAGCTGGTAAAAGATAATGAACGTATAGATGATCTTCAGAACGGATATTATGTGATACAGGATCCGGATAAATTCTGTTTTGGGATGGATGCAGTTCTTCTTTCCGGCTTTGCAAAAGTAAAAAAGGGTGAGACTGCTCTGGATCTGGGAACAGGAACGGGAATTATCCCGATCCTGCTTAAAACCAAAACAAATGGGAAACACTTTACAGGTCTTGAGATTCAGAAAGAGTGTGCAGATATGGCCGGACGCAGTGTCAGATATAATCATCTGGAGGACGATGTTGAGATCGTACAGGGTGATATTAAGGAGGCTGCTGATATTTTTGGGGCAGCTTCTTTTGATGTAGTGACAAGTAATCCGCCTTATATGATCGGACAGCATGGACTTCGCAATCCGGATATGCCAAAAGCAATTGCCAGACATGAAGTACTCTGTAATCTGGAGGATGTGGTGAGCCAGGCATCAAAGGTTCTGAAAGAACGTGGAAGATTTTATATGGTTCACAGACCGTTCAGACTGGCTGAGATTATGAATGTTCTCACAAAGTATCGTCTGGAACCGAAAAGGATGCAGCTTGTATATCCATACATAGACAGAGAACCAAACATGGTTCTGATCGAGGCATTAAAGGGAGGAAATTCCAGAGTTACAGTGGAACCTCCTCTGATCGTATATAAAGAGCCGGGAGTCTATACAGAAAATATACTGAAGATTTATGATATGATTTAACCGAATTTTATTTGCAAAGTAATATGAGAGGAAACAAATTATGAGTGGTAAATTGTATTTATGTGCAACACCCATAGGAAATCTGGAGGATATTACACTCCGGGTACTTCGAACATTGAAAGAAGTGGATCTTATTGCAGCAGAGGATACCAGAAACAGTATTAAACTGCTGAACCATTTTGATATAAAAACACCTATGACCAGTTATCATGAGTACAACAAAATTGATAAGGCATATGTTCTGATCAGTAAAATGCAGGAAGGGCAGAATATTGCACTGATCACAGATGCGGGAACTCCGGGGATCTCAGATCCGGGAGAGGAGCTTGCGGCAATGTGTTATGAAGCGGGGATTGAAGTAACTTCTCTTCCGGGACCTGCTGCCTGTATCACTGCCCTGACTCTGTCCGGACTTCCAACCAGAAGATTCGCTTTTGAAGCATTTCTTCCGGCAGATAAAAAAGAAAGAAAACTGATTCTGGAAGAACTGAAGAATGAAACGAGAACTATCATTCTCTATGAGGCTCCTCACAGACTGGTAAGAACTCTGGAGGAATTGAAGGAAACTCTCGGAAATCGCAGAATGACTCTTTGCAGGGAACTGACGAAAAGACATGAGACTGCATTCCATACGACTATCGAGGAGCTGATCCTCTATTATCAGACAGAGAAGCCGCTTGGAGAGTGCGTGCTGGTGATTGAAGGCAGAAGCAGACAGGAGATGGAAGAGGAACAGAAGGCATCCTGGGAAAAAATTACCATAGAAGAACACATGGAAATCTATGAAAATCAGGGACATTCAAGAAAAGAAGCTATGAAAATGGTAGCAAATGATAGAGGAATGACGAAGAGAGATGTCTATCAGTACCTCATCAATAAAACCGAAGAATAAGATTAACATACAGAAGAATTCCCGTTTTCGGGGATTCTTTTTTATTCAGGCTGTGGCAAGGAACGGGCTTTTGTGCTATAATAAATTTGTATTATTATGTCCAGATACCAGAATATATTTGAAAACCTGTCTATAATTTTCACGCAGGGGTTTTCAGATATATTCTGGTGATAAGTATATATAACAGGAGGAAAGAAATGGGCGGAGAAAATACAGAATACGGAGCGGATCAAATCCAGATTCTGGAAGGTTTGGAAGCCGTACGAAAGAGACCAGGTATGTATATCGGAAGTACATCCGGCAGAGGTCTTCATCATCTGGTTTATGAGATTGTAGATAACGCGGTTGATGAAGCACTGGCAGGATTTTGTACAGAGATTCAGGTAGTTATTAATCCGGACAACTCTATCACAGTTGTAGATAACGGACGTGGTATTCCGGTAGGAATCAATCATAAAGCAGGGATTCCTGCTGTAGAAGTAGTATTTACCATTCTTCATGCCGGCGGTAAATTTGGAGGCGGAGGGTACAAGGTATCCGGTGGTCTTCACGGAGTAGGTGCGTCTGTAGTAAATGCACTTTCCACATGGCTTGAAGTAAGGATCTATCATGAAGGTAAGATTTATCAGCAGAGATATGAACGCGGTAAAACTATGTATCCTCTGAAGGTTGTGGGAGACTGCCAACCGGATAAGACCGGAACAACAGTTGTCTTCCTTCCGGATAAAGAAATATTTGAGGAAACAGTATATGATTATGACATTCTGAAACAGCGTTTGAGAGAGATGGCATTCCTGACAAAGGGATTGAAGATTTCTCTTAAAGATACCAGAGAAGGAATGGAAAGAGAGAAAGTTTTCCATTATGAAGGTGGTATCCGTGAATTTGTAAGCTATCTGAACAGAAGCAAGGAAGCGCTTTACCCGGAAATCATTTACTGCGAAGGACAGCAGAACGGTGTGTCTGTAGAGGTTGCCATGCAGCACAATGACTCTTATACAGAGAACTGCTATGGATTTGTAAATAATATTAATACACCTGAGGGTGGTACTCATATTGTTGGTTTCAGAAATGCCCTGACAAAGACGTTCAATGATTATGCCAGAAAGAACAAGCTGCTTAAAGACAGTGAACCCAATTTGAGTGGCGATGATATCCGCGAAGGTCTGACTGCAATCGTCAGTGTTAAGATTGAGAATCCCCAGTTTGAAGGTCAGACAAAACAGAAGCTTGGAAACAGTGAAGCAAGAGGGGCTGTTGACAGCGTGGTGAGCAAGCAGCTTGAGATTTTCCTTGAGCAGAATCCAACAGTAGCGAAAACTACAGTAGAGAAATCAGTTCTTGCACAGAGAGCACGTGAGGCTGCACGTAAGGCTCGTGATCTGACCAGAAGAAAATCAGCACTTGATAATATGTCACTTCCTGGAAAGCTTGCAGACTGTTCAGATAAGAATCCTGAGAACTGTGAAATCTACATTGTAGAGGGAGATTCCGCCGGTGGCTCTGCAAAAACAGCCAGAAATCGTGTAACACAGGCTATCCTTCCACTGAGAGGTAAGATCCTGAATGTAGAGAAAGCACGTCTGGATAAGATTTATGCAAATGCAGAGATCAAAGCTATGATCACAGCTTTCGGAACAGGAATTCATGAAGATTTTGATATCAGTAAACTTCGTTATCATAAGATTATTATTATGACTGATGCCGATGTCGATGGTGCGCACATCGCAACCCTTCTGCTGACTTTCCTGTATCGTTTTATGCCTGAGCTTATCAAACAGGGATATGTGTATCTTGCACAGCCGCCATTATACAAGGTGGAGAAGAACAAGAAAGTATGGTATGCATACGACGATGATGAACTGAATCAGATTCTGACAGAAATCGGACGTGACGGAAATAACAAGATCCAGCGTTATAAAGGTCTTGGAGAGATGGATGCAGACCAGCTTTGGGAGACGACAATGGATCCTGAGAAACGAATCCTGCTTAAGGTTACCATGGATGAGGCTGCGACTTCTGAGATTGACCTTACATTTACTACACTGATGGGTGACAAGGTAGAGCCGAGACGTGAATTTATTGAAGAGAATGCAAGATTTGTAAAGAATCTGGATATCTGATAATAGGGAGAATAGATAAATGGAAGATAATATTTTTGACAAAGTCCACGAGGTGGATCTGGAAAAGACCATGAAGGACTCTTATATTGACTATGCCATGAGCGTTATCGCTTCCAGAGCACTGCCTGATGTAAGAGATGGTCTGAAACCGGTTCAGCGACGTGTATTGTATTCCATGATAGAACTGAATAATGGTCCTGACAAACCGCATCGTAAATGTGCGCGTATTGTCGGTGATACAATGGGTAAATATCATCCACATGGTGACAGTTCTATTTATGGAGCACTTGTAAATATGGCACAGGAATGGTCTACCAGATATCCGCTGGTAGACGGACATGGAAACTTTGGTTCCGTAGATGGTGACGGGGCAGCGGCCATGCGATACACTGAGGCACGTCTGAGTAAGATTTCCATGGAAATGCTGGCAGATATTAACAAAGATACTGTTGACTTCCAGCCAAACTTTGATGAAACAGAGAGAGAGCCGGTTGTACTGCCGTCCCGTTATCCGAATCTTCTGGTGAACGGAACTTCAGGTATTGCAGTAGGTATGGCTACCAATATCCCTCCTCATAATCTGAGAGAGGTTGTGGATGCTGTTGTCAAGATTATAGACAATATCATTGAAGAACAACGCGAAACGACTATGGAAGAGATTCTGGATATTGTAAAAGGTCCTGATTTTCCTACAGGTGCGACGATTCTTGGAAGAAGAGGGATTGAAGAAGCATACAGAACAGGTCGTGGTAAGATTCGTGTACGTGCAGTGACAAATATTGAGACTCTTCCAAACGGAAAGTCCAGAATTATTGTCACAGAGCTTCCGTATCTGGTAAATAAAGCACGTCTGATCTCAAAGATTGCAGAACTTGTAAGAGATAAAAAGATTGACGGAATCACAGACCTGAATGACCATTCCAGTCGTGAGGGAATGAGAATCTGTATTGATCTGCGCAAGGATGCAAATGCAAATGTAGTTTTGAATTTACTGTATAAGCATACGCAGTTACAGGATACTTTTGGCGTAAATATGCTTTCACTTATTCCGAATAACGGAAGTCTGGAACCGAAGGTATTAAACCTGAAACAGATGCTGGAATATTATCTGGCTCATCAGGAAGATGTAGTGACCAGAAGAACGAAATATGACCTGAATAAAGCAAGAGAGCGAGCTCACATTTTAGAAGGTCTGCTGAAAGCACTGGACAATATTGATGAGGTGATCCGTATTATCAGAGCTTCGCAGAATGTGCAGATCGCAAAACAGGAGTTAATGGATCGCTTTGAACTGACAGATGTTCAGGCACAGGCAATCGTAGATATGCGTCTGCGTGCTCTGACAGGTCTGGAAAGAGAGAAGCTGGAAGCAGAGTATGCTGATTTAATGGAAAAAATCCGTAAATACGAGGCTATCCTTGCGGACAGAAGTCTTCTTCTTCGCGTGATTCGTGAAGAAATTCTTGCAATTGCAGAGAAATACGGAGACGACAGAAAGACTTCTATCGGATATGATGTATACGATATTTCTACAGAGGATCTGATTCCGAGAGAGAATACAGTGATCACAATGACCAAACTTGGATATATTAAGAGAATGACAGTAGATAATTTCAGAAGCCAGAACAGAGGTGGAAGAGGAATCAAGGGAATGCAGACTCTTGAGGATGACTACATTGAAGAACTTCTGATGACAACTACCCATCATTATCTGATGTTCTTTACAAATACAGGAAGGGTATATCGTCTGAAAGCATATGAGATTCCGGAGGCAGGACGTACTGCAAGAGGAACTGCGATTATTAATCTGTTACAGCTTATGCCGGGGGAATGCATCACTGCAGTAATCCCGCTCCGCAAATTTGAAGATGGTCATTATCTGATGATGGCTACGAAGAATGGCCTGGTAAAGAAAACACCGATTAAAGAATATGCGAATGTGCGTAAAAACGGACTGGCAGCTATCACATTGCGTGATGATGATGAATTGATCGAGGTTAAGCTTACAGATGATAAGAAGGATATAATACTTGTTACAAAAGATGGTATGTGTATCCGTTTTAAAGAAACAGATGTAAGAAGTACAGGCAGAACTTCTATGGGCGTACGCGGTATGAATATCGATGATGGAGACGAAGTGGTAGCAATGCAGCTGAATTCTCAGGGAGATTGTCTGCTGATAGTTTCTGCAAATGGTATGGGTAAACGTACTTCTATGGGCGAATTTACCTGTCAGAATCGTGGCGGTAAAGGTGTAAAATGTTATAAGATTACCGAGAAAACCGGTGATGTAATCGGAGCAAGAGCTGTAAATGAAGATAATGAAGTAATGCTGATCACTACGGAAGGTATTATCATCAGAATCGCCTGCGCTGATATTTCCATTCTTGGAAGAATTACATCGGGTGTAAAACTGATCAATCTTACAGAGGGTGTCACTGTAGCCAGTGTAGCTAAAGTGAGAGATAAAGAAGAAAAAGATACAAATGCACAGCAGGCAGCAGTGAAAATTACGGACAGTGCAGAAACAGAAGAATCTGATCAGCCGACAGATCAGGAGACACAGGATGAGAACAGAGGGGAAGAGGAATAACCATGAAGAAATGGTACAGATATCTTGTAGCCGGAGTGTTGGTATTACTGACACTCTGTGTGGCAGGATGCGGGGGAGTGAGTCATAAATCACCGGAAAAAGTAACAGAGGAATTGATTCAGTCCTATACTGACGGGAAAGAAAAGAAAGTGAAGGAGTGCTATAACCAGGCAGATAATACAGAAGCAGATCTTCAGACAGAGATTACAGCAACACTCAAATATTTTGCGGCACATAATCCTAAGAAAGTATCTGTTCAGGATTGTGAGATCCTTTCTGAAAATGACAAGTACAGTTATGTATACATAACCTACAATCTGATCCTGGAGGATGATCAGGAATATCCATGTGTTGAAACTTATATGGTTGGTAAACAGGATAAAACTTATTATATCATGGCACCATCACAGATCACAGATGATATGAAAACTCAGGCGGCTACAGCATATGTCCAATTTATGAAGACAGATGCTTACAAGACGTATACCAAAGCATATGAAACATTTATCAAGAAGAATCCGGGATATGAAGACAAAATTTCGGAAAAAGCAGGAGTGTAATATATCGAGGGCAAAAAAATGAAAAGAATATTACTGATGGTATTTAGAAATCTCTTTTTTGTTCCATATGGATGGTTTAAGTTATGCTGGTATGCATCGCATGCAGAACGTTACAGTGAAGAACAGAGATATCAGCTTCTTAAATATGTAGATAACAGAGCAGTGAAAGGCGGTAATCTGGTAATTGACGGTCATGGTATGGAAAATATTCCAAAAGAAAATGGGTTTATTTTCTTTCCCAATCATCAGGGATTATTTGATGTACTTGCAATCATACAGGTGTGTCCGGTACCTTTCTCGGTAGTGGCAAAAAAAGAGCTGACAAACGTACCATTTCTGAAGCAGGTATTTGCATGCATGAAAGCGTTTATGATTGACCGTGATGATGTCAAACAATCTATGCAGGTAATCATTAATGTTATCAAAGAAGTAAAGGCAGGAAGAAACTATCTGATTTTTGCCGAGGGAACCAGAAGCAAAGACGGCAATCATCCGCAGGAATTTAAAGGTGGAAGTTTTAAAGCTGCAACGAAATCAAAATGTCCGATCGTACCCGTAGCACTGATTGATTCTTATAAAGCGTTTGATACAGGATCTGTCAAAAAACTTACAGTGCAGGTACATTTTCTGGAACCCATATACTATGATGAGTATAAAGATATGAAAACAACGGAGATTGCAGCAGAGGTAAAAAAACGTATCGAAGCGACAATAACACAGTATACTTCTTGATGGAAGTATGAAATTTGCAAGTCCTGAAACCGGATTTTAGGGTAAAAAATAAAAAATATGAAAAAAAGTAAAAAAACCTGTTGACAAAACAGGTTTTTTTACATATAATTACAAATGCGCTTCGGGAGATTCCAAAGTGCATTCGAATTTAATATTGAACTATTAGTTCGGAGTCTGGAGAAGTACTCAAGAGGCCGAAGAGGTGCCCCTGCTAAGGGTATAGGTCGCTAACGCGGCGCGAGGGTTCAAATCCCTCCTTCTCCGCTTTTATTTTTTGGAAAACAAAAAATAAATTAAAAAAGATGTTGACAAACACTTGAAACTATGATAAAGTAAACAAGCTGTCAACAAACAGTAAATCGGTTGAAAAAAGATTTGAAAAAAACTTAAAAAAGTTCTTGACAAATCAAAAACAACATGATAGAATAAATAAGCTGTCGCAAGACAGACAACCTTGATAACTAAACAGTGAAACACATACGATTC
>OAWM01000977.1_pt1 | contig 12497 bp, 8 predicted proteins | sample 1495501 | NCBI WGS metagenome assembly OAWM01 (sample SAMEA2580210, study PRJEB22360) | human gut metagenome | biome: human gut; feature: human-associated habitat; material: faeces | place: Denmark | collected 2008/2010 | reverse complement strand
TCGTATGCCGGTTCAGTGCCTTTAGGAAGTGCTGTTTCCTTTTCCGGGGCGTTTTCTGCCGCTTCGTACGAATAGGTATCGGGAAGTCCGTGAGATGTAATGTCCGGTTGTTGGCTGGGGTAAGTCATATACGTTTCATCCATGGCCGGTTCTGTCGGGATGATGGGGATGTCTTCCACCACGACGAAATCATTTTCGTCTGCAGAGAAGAAATTTTCTGTAGAAGGTGCCACAGATTCCGCTTTTTCCGTGATTTCCGGAACCTCGGTTTCTGTCGCATCGTCAATTGTTTCCGTGGGCTGAGCCGGAATGTCCTGCAAGATTTCCAACGGAACGTCGGTGATAGGTTCGTCCATAACCGGAAGCTGCTTTGCTTCGTCCGACAAAACAGTGGCTTGTTCCTCTGCTAATTTTGCAGCAGCTTCCAATGCCGCTTTTTCGGCTTTTGATTTCCGTCCTCTCTTTTTGGGAGCTGGGGCGGCAATAGCTTCTGCATTGTTTTCTATTGTATTGTCAGATATTTCTTTTTCCACGATGGCTTCCACCGGCAGGTCTGCCAATTCGGGACTGATTACGGGAGTTGTTTTTTCATTTTTCAGTTCCGTTGCCTCTTCTTTATTATCGCGGGCGGCTTCCTTTTTCTTCATATCGAAGTTCTCGCCGTTGCCTTGTGAGGCACTATATACGCGGTCGGTTTCTTTCTTGCTCACTCTGACGCGTTTGCGCGGTGTTTTTGTTGTAGTGGCTTTTTGTGAGGCGGACAATATGGACTCTTCGTCTATGATTTGATAGATCAGCCCCATACGGTCTCCTTCATTAGGTGAGGGGATTCCTAAATTCTTTGCTATGTCTATCAGTTCTTCCTGAGACATGGCTTCTAATTCACTTTTCTTATGCATATGTAAGTATGTGTTGTACTTTTCTTGTATTGTACAGAGTTCATCTGTAGAATAAAAGTAGGATTCTTTTGATTGGATTTTCTTTGTTGTGATTAAAGAAAGAATACTGTGTGATTACAGTCATCTTGCATTTTGTTGGTGCAAAAGTAATGAATAATTTCTATAAAACACGCATCTTTCCCATTTTTTTTCACTGAAAACAGAAAGTTTTCCACTTTGAAGTTTCTTTTTGCGGGTTTCATAATTAATCGTTATATTCGCGGGCAATTTGTATGGATGGAATATGGCTTTAGTGAATCCTTATTTACAGGTAGACGGTTTGACCAAGCGTATAGGTGACCGCGTGTTGTTCGAACATATTTCTTTCGGCATTGCCGAAGGGCAACGGGTAGGTTTGATTGCCAAGAACGGAACCGGTAAGTCGACTTTATTAAATATAATAGGAGGAAAAGACGGATATGACGAAGGAAGCGTGGTGTTCCGCCGCGACTTGAATGTGGGCTATCTGGAACAGGCGCCTTCTTATCCGCCTGATTTGACGGTCATCGAGGCTTGTTTCAGCCATGGCAATGCCGTGACCAATTTGATACGGGAATATGAAAATTGTATGAATACGCCCGGAAACCCTCGTTTGGAAGAGATTCTCGACCGGATGGAGAGGGAAAAAGCCTGGGACTACGAGAACCGGGCGAAGCAAATTCTGTCGCAGTTGAAAATCCATTCTTTCAATCAGAAGATTTCCACGCTGTCGGGCGGGCAACTTAAACGGGTGGCCTTGGCCAATGTGCTGATTACCGAACCGGATTTGCTGATTCTGGACGAGCCGACCAATCATCTTGACTTGGAAATGATAGAGTGGCTTGAAGGTTATCTGAAACGTTCCAAGTTGAGTCTGCTGATGGTGACACACGACCGTTATTTTCTGGATCGGGTTTGTTCCGTCATATTGGAACTGGACGACTGTACCGTATATACTTACAAAGGGAACTATAGCTATTATTTGCAGAAACGTCAGGAACGTATCGACGCATCGAATGCCGAGGTGGCGCGTGCCAACAACCTTTATCGTACGGAATTGGACTGGATGCGCCGCATGCCTTGCGCCCGAGGGCATAAGGCGCGTTATCGTGAGGAAGCGTTTTACGAACTGGAGAAAGTGGCAAAACGTAAAACGGTGGAACAGAGCGTGTCGTTGGAGGTGAAATCGTCTTATATCGGTAGCAAAATCTTCGAGGCCGACTACATTAGCAAAAGTTACGGACCGGATAAAGTCATCCTGAAAGATTTCTTTTATACTTTCTCGCGGTATGAGAAAATGGGTATCGTAGGGAATAACGGCACCGGCAAGTCTACCTTCATCAAGATTCTGCTGGGTTTGGTGAAGCCGGACAGCGGACGGGTCGTTGTGGGCGAGACAGTGAAGTTCGGGTATTATTCGCAAGACGGGATGGTTTTCAACGAACAAATGAAAGTCATCGACGCGGTGAGGAGCATTGCCGAATATATCGACCTTGGGGGAGGACGGCATCTGTCGGCCATGCAATTTTTGCAGCATTTCATGTTTTCGCCCAAAGACCAGCAAAACTACGTGTATAAATTGAGCGGAGGAGAGCGCCGCCGCCTGTATCTTTGCACCGTGTTGATGCAGAATCCGAACTTCCTGGTGTTGGACGAGCCTACCAACGATTTGGACATTGTCACGTTGCAGGTGTTGGAGGAATATTTGCGGAATTTCAAAGGTTGCGTGATTGTGGTGAGTCACGACCGTTATTTTATGGACAAGGTGGTGGATCATCTTTTGGTATTTCAGGGGCAGGGCGATGTGCGTGACTTTCCGGGCAACTACACGCAGTATCGGGAATGGCAGGAAGAAAAACAAAAGTTTGAGCGCGAACAACAAAAAGACCTGTCCTCGAAAACAAAAGAGCCGCCGGTACAAAAGACTTCCCGTTCGGCTCATGGAGAACAAAAGCGTAAAATGACGTTTAAGGAACGTCGGGAGATGGAACTGTTGGAGCTAGATATCGCCTCACTCGAGTCGGAAAAGAAAAACATAGAGGAAGCTTTGTGTAGCGGGGCACTGTCTGTAGAAGAATTGACGGATAAGTCCAAGCGCCTGTCCCTCCTCAACGACGAATTGGACGAAAAGTCCATGCGTTGGTTGGAGTTGGCCGAGATTGAGGGGTAAAGATAAGGTGTGAAACAAGTGTCCGCTTTAGTTGCGGGACACTTGTTTCACACCTTTTATGGTTTTCAATTTCTTTTCCAACAGTTGCAGTTTACTTGTGTCATCGAGCATGACGGTCAGTGTGCCGGAGAACAGGCCGTCGTGGGAGTCGATGCTGATACTTCGTAATGAAATCTTCTCCTCCTTGCTGATGATGGACGTGATGTTGTTTACGATGCCCAAATCGTCGTTGCCGATGACCTTGAGCGTGATAGGGTATTGGCTGCCTCGTTTGCCGGCCCATCGGGCTTTGACGATACGGTATCCGAACCGCTTACGGAGTTCTTGGGCGTTAGGGCAGTCTTGACGATGTATTTTAATGCCGCCGTTCACTGTGACGAAGCCGAACACATCGTCCCCGTATATCGGTTGGCAACATTTGGCCAAAGAGAAATCCAGTCCCTTTAAGTTTTGGTCTATGACCAACACATCGTCGTTCGTTTTAGCCTTGAGTTCGGCCTCCGACGGGATATTATAGTTCTCTGCACTGGGAGCCGGAGTGTGTTCTGCCAGCCCGGCCTCTATTTTTTGTTGTTCAGTGTATAAGTCGAGCACTTCGTTGATGTCCGTCGTTTCGTCGGCCAGACTTTTATAAAAGTCCGTCACGACTTTGAATCCGAGCTTTTTGATGACGTGCATCATGGTCGGCTCGTCGTATTCTATCTTCCGGTTTTTGAATTTGCGTTCCAATAACTCTTTGGCAAAAGCCCCTTGCTTGGCTTGCATTTCTTTGAGAGCCTGACGGATTTTGGCCCGTGCCTTTCCTGTTACGACGAAATTCAGCCAATCCTGTTTGGGCGACTGGTTGTTGGCGGTCAGGATTTCCACTTGGTCGCCGCTGTTCAGTTTTTGGCGGAGTGTTGATTTTGGCACCGATACAATGGTCGCCCACATTGGTGTGGATGGTATAGGCAAAATCCAGTACAGTGGCACCTTTGGGAAACTTGAACAGGTCCCCCTTCGGGGTGAACACGAAAACTTCATCTTCATACAGATCCATTTTGAACTGGTCCATGAGTTGGAGGTCGTCGTTGTTCTCCAACGCGCTGCGTATGTTGTTAAGCCATTCGTCCACTCCGCTTTCTCCGCCTTTAATACCTTTGTATCTCCAATGCGCGGCCAATCCTCGTTCGGCTATTTCGTCCATTCGTTCGGTTCGGATTTGCACTTCCACCCATTTGTTCTCCGGCCCGAGGACCGTGATATGCAAGCTTTCGTAACCGTTGCTTTTGGGGATGGACAACCAATCCCTCAACCGTTTGGGGTTGGGCTGATACATGTCCGTGATGATGGAATAAACCTGCCAACATTCCATCTTTTCTTTTTCGAGGGCGGAATCCAGAATGATGCGGATGGCAAACAAGTCGTAAATGCCTTCCACTCCGCAATGCTGCTTCTTCATCTTCTGCCAGATGGAGTGTATGCTTTTGGTACGCCCTTTCATGTGGAATTTCAGACCGGCCTTCTTCAACTTTTCGTCGATAGGTCGGATGAACTTTTCGATATATTCGTCACGTGATTTTTTAGTGGCGTTCAGTTTTTCTTTAATTAAATAGTAGGCATCGTGCTCCAGGTATTTCAGCGACAAGTCTTCCAGTTCGCTTTTCAGGCGGTATAACCCCAATTTGTGAGCCAACGGGGCGTATAAGTAAGCAGCCTCTTCCGACACCTTGCGCCGGGCTTCCTCGTTTTCCGTGTCTTTGATTTTGCGCATGATGTTCACGCGGTTGGCTATCATAATGAGAACCACACGCATGTCTTCGGCAAAAGAGAGCAATAAGCTTCTGAAGTTCTCGCTTTCTACGCTTGGATTCTTCTCATACAGTTCCAAAATGCGGTTCAGGCCCTTGATGATACCGGCCACATCCACTCCGAATTCTCTTTCCACATCTTCCGGCGTGCAGTAGCCGCAACGTACGCAAGTATGTACCATGATACCAAGAATGGCTCCGCGCGTCAGTCCGATTTCAGAGGCTACGATTAAGGCTGTTTCCATGTCATTGAGGATAGGGTTCATGCCGAACACGTTTCTTTGAATAAGGTTACGGCGTGCCGCCTCAAGCAAATAAGTTTTCAACTTTTTGCAGTCGTCAGGATAAAGTATATTGCCGGAAAGTTTGAGAAGCTCCCTATATAGCTGTGCAAGTCGCACTTTTTCTTGTGCGGAGAAAAAAGCATTCTGTTCCATAATCCGCTATTTTTCTTCAAAGGTAGTACTTTTTTGCTGAAACGTTTACCCGTTTGCTTAAAAAAGCCTATATTTGAATGTTTTTTAGGGAAGGTTTAAAACGATTATATAATATGTTGACAGCAGAAGACAAGGTCTTATTGGCCGGAAAGGGGATTACGGAAGAGCAAATAGAGGCTCAGTTGCAGACTTTTAAGAAAGGATTTCCATTTTTGAAGTTGAAAGCGACCGCTTCGTTGGCTCATGGTATTTTGGCTCCTTCGGCAGAAGAATGCAGGCATTATGAGGAAGTGTGGAAGGCTTATAAGGAAGAAGGAAAAGCGATAAGCAAGTTTGTTCCGGCTTCGGGGGCAGCCAGCCGTATGTTTAAGAATATGTTTGAATTTCTGGATGCGGAATACGATGTGCCGACCACTGATTTCGAAAAAACTTTTTTTGCGGCGATTCGTGATTTTGCATTCTACGATGAATTGGATGCGGTTTGCATGAAAAATGAAGGTCGCGGGATTGACGGTTTGGTGGCATCCGGCCAATATAAAAAGGTTGTGGCGAACATGCTTCGTCCGGAAGGTTTGAATTACGGCCAGTTGCCTAAAGGATTGCTTACGTTTCACCGATATGAGAACGGTTCGCGCGCTCCGTTGGAGGAACATTTGGTAGAAGCGGCTTTGTATGCTGCCAGCAAAGGAAAGGCTGAAGTTCATTTTACGGTGAGTGCGGAGCACAAAGCTTTGTTCAAGGCATTGGTGGAAGAAAAGCTTCCGATGTATGAAAGAGCATACGGGGTGACGTTCCATGTCACATTCTCCGAACAGAAACCGGCCACGGATACTTTGGCGGCCACGATGGACAATGAACCGTTCCGTGTGGATGGTAAGCTTTTGTTCCGCCCCGGCGGGCACGGTGCGCTTATCGAAAATTTGAATGACTTGCAGGCCGATGTCGTTTTCGTGAAGAATATAGATAATGTGGTGCCGGATCGTTTGAAAGGGGATACGGTTACTTACAAGCAGGTGCTGGCCGGTATTCTGGTAGAGTTGCAACAGAAAGCCTTTGCTTATTTGCGTAAATTAGACAGTGGGGACTATAGCCATGCGGATATCGAAGAAATCATCCGCTTCGTCCAACAGACTCTCTTCTGCCGTCGTGAGGATGTGAAAGAACTGGAAGATGCGGAACTCGTGATTTATTTGCGTAAAAAGTTGAACCGTCCGATGCGTGTCTGCGGCGTGGTGAAAAATGTGGGAGAGCCTGGCGGCGGTCCTTTCTTGGCTTACAATAGCGACGGGACGGTTTCGTTGCAAATTCTTGAAAGCAGTCAGATTGATACCCGGAATCCGGAATATGTGGCCATGTTCAAGAACGGGACGCATTTCAATCCCGTAGATTTGGTTTGTGCAGTGAAGGATTATAAAGGAAACAAGTTCAATCTGCCCGATTATGTGGACCGCAATACGGGATTCATTTCTTATAAAAGTAAAAACGGAAAAGAACTCAAGGCTTTGGAGTTGCCCGGCCTGTGGAATGGGGCTATGAGCGATTGGAATACGGTGTTTGTGGAAGTGCCCCTGAGTACGTTCAATCCGGTGAAAACGGTGAACGACCTTTTGCGTGAGCAACACCAGTAACAACGATAGGTTGTCGGTACATAATTAAGATATTCTTATGACGAAAAAGATTTTATTGTTAGGCTCCGGAGAATTAGGAAAAGAGTTTGTCATTGCGTGCCAACGCAAAGGGCAATATGTAATTGCTTGCGATTCGTATGCACATGCACCGGCTATGCAAGTAGCAGACGAGTGCGAGGTCTTCCACATGCTTGACGGGGATGCGTTGATGGCTGTGGTGGAAAAGCATAAACCGGACATTATCGTCCCCGAAATAGAAGCCATCCGTACGGAGAAACTGTATGATTGCGAGAAGATGGGCATTCAGGTCGTACCGAGTGCCCGGGCTGTGAATTTCACCATGAACCGAAAAGAAATCCGAGAGTTGGCTCATACGGAACTTGGATTGAAAACGGCGGATTATCGTTATGCCAAAACTTTCGATGAGTTGAAGGCTGCGGCCGATGTGATAGGCTTCCCCTGCATCATCAAGCCTTTGATGAGTTCTTCCGGACACGGGCAGAGCAAGGTGGACAGTCCTGCGGATTTGGCACACGCCTGGGAGTATGCATGCGCGGGGGCACGTGGCGATGTGAAAGAAGTCATTGTAGAGCAGTTTATTCCTTTCGACAGTGAAATTACGCTGCTGACGGTGACCCAACAGAACGGGCCTACTTTGTTCTGTCAGCCTATCGGTCACGTGCAAAAAGGAGGAGATTACCGTGAAAGTTTCCAGCCGGCTGCTATTTCTCCCGAAATGCTGAAAGATGCGCAGGATATGGCAGAGAAAATCACGCGTGCCCTGACCGGTGCGGGGATTTGGGGAGTTGAATTCTTCCTGAGCCATAAAGACGGCGTGATATTCTCCGAGTTGAGTCCTCGTCCGCACGATACGGGAATGGTGACTTTGGCAGGCACACAAAATCTTTCGGAATTCGAATTGCACTGCCGTGCCGTTTTAGGTTTGCCGATACCGGAAATTACACAAGAACGAATGGGAGCCAGTGCGGTCATCCTGTCGGAAGTGGAAAGCCACGGAGCACCGAAGTATTCCGGCGAGGAGGAGGTCTGTGCGGCAACGAACACTTATCTGCGTATTTTCGGGAAGCCCGAAGCCCATATAGGGCGCCGTATGGGAGTGGTGGTTTGCTGGGACAAGTTGGATGCCGACCAGGAAGCATTAAGGAATAAATGCAAAGCCCTGGCAAGTAAAGTTAAAGTATATTAATACGTAAATAAGAAATCCGGATATGGAGTGTTTTTTTCAAGAAAAGATATACCTTTGTATCCGATTTGCGACAATAGCTCAGTTGGTAGAGCATTGGCTTCCCAAGCCGAGGGTCGCGGGTTCGAGTCCCGTTTGTCGCTCTCTTATCAGCTATCTTCCATGACCGTAATAATCGCCATTGTTTTGCTCTTGGGATATTGTGCTATTGCAACAGAGCATATCACCAATATCAATAAAGCCGCTGTGGCGATGTTTCTCGGAGTTATTGTTTGGACACTCTACATGGTGGCGGGAAAACAGTATGTAGAAATGATGTACGCGGAGGAATATGCTGATTTCTTAGGCGGAAATGCCTCTAACGTCACTTCTCTTAAGAATTTTATTGCCAATTATATTTTTATCGGTCACGTAGCGGATATTTGTCAGATCGTGCTTTACCTTTTGGCTACGATGTCTATTGTCGATTTGTTGAATACGAACGGTTGTTTTGATTTCATCAGCGAGTGGATTACGACCCGTAATAGCAAGCGTCTTCTGTGGATGGTGGCTTTCATAACCTATGTCTTGTCGGCCAATCTCGACAACCTGACCACGGCTTTGATGATGTTTGCCATCGTGCGTCAGTTGTTGCCGGGGAGTCGTTTCCGCATGTATTATGGGGCGGTCATTGTGATTGCGGCCAATGCCGGAGGTTGTCTTACGGTAATCGGCGATGTGTCTACTTTGATGCTGTGGGTCAAGGGAGCGGTCACACCGTCCAGTTTTTCGGGTGCCATGTTCTTGCCGTCCATTGTAGCCGTGGCTATTCCCACTTATTTGATTTCCCGCAAGTTGCCGGAACAGATGGATATTAATACGCCTCGTATCCGCTATCGCGGGGATGATACGACTTTGACGCGTTGGCAGCGTATTTTGATGCTGTTCGTGGGAATTGGAGGGCTGTGGTTTATTCCTACGTTTCACAATCTGACCAAGTTGCCTCCTTTTGTCGGAGCGTTGTGTGTATTGGCACTTTTCAGTGTCGTAAACGAGTTGTGCAATCGGCGGTTGATCAAATCCGACCAACCTTTTTTCCGTCCTACACCACGCTTCATGCAGGCAGAGAGTATCCAGACTATTTTATTTTTTATAGGCGTAAGCATGGCTATTTCCGCCATTCAAGAGACGGGGGCACTCTATACGGTTGCCGTATGGTGCGACCAATATATTCATAATATCTACGTATACAGTTTGATATTAGGAGGAATTTCCGCCTTTTTGGATAACGTGGCACTTGTGCTGACCAGCATATCCATGTATGATGTGGTAGGGATGACGGAAAGCATTCCCGGTATGGATCCGGAATACCTTCGTTCATTCGCGCTGAATGGTCAGTATTGGCAATTAGTAGCTTATAGCGGAGGAATCGGCGGCTGTTTGCTTTCCATCGGTTCCACTGCCGGATATGCGTTGATGAAAAGTGAGAACGTTTCCATTTGGTGGTATTTCCGTCACATATCCGGCAAGGTTATGGTGGGGTGGCTTGCCGGCCTTGGAGTTTACTTTTTTATTGATTCGTTTATCAGATAAGAGATAGAACAAAATAATATGCAGATAAACAATACGTTATTTAAGAGGAAAATACTGTCTTTTACGTTGATACAAGTCGCTCTGTTGAGCTTTTTGCTGATTCTTTCCGTGGCGGTGCGTCTTGTGCTTTATCCTCTCAGCTATCTTGAATCTTTGCCTCTTTATTTTATTGTGGGATTCTTCTTTTTGTGGGAGATGCTGCAATTCTTTTTAGTTTCAAGGGAGGCTTTGGAAGATAGCCGGAACATATTACGGTATTATCGCCATGGTATCCTGTGGCGTGTCGGCATATCGATGCTTGCCGGAGGGTGTATCAGTTTTTTCTTGTCTGCACAACCCTTGTTTACGGCTTTGCTTTTTTTGATGTTTCTGGTGGCTGAGTGTATTTTCGATATGATATTTTATCGCCGTTTTCTGAAAGAATAGAAAGAAAGGGTCGCCCGGATGATGGATAAGAAGCGTATCGCCCAGTTGTTGGAGGCTTTGGGGAAGGGACTTTTTGAGAAAGAACATGTGCTTTCCCTGTCCCTTTTGGCGGCAGTTGCCGGTGAGAGTATTTTCCTGCTCGGCCCTCCCGGAACGGCAAAGAGTATGATAGCCCGGAGACTGAAATCGGCTTTCCGGGACGGTCGTTCTTTTGAATATCTGATGTCCCGTTTCAGTACGCCGGATGAGATATTCGGGCCGGTGTCTGTTTCTGCCCTGAAGGACGAAGACCGTTATATGAGAATGACCGAAGGGTATTTGCCCACAGCCGATGTCGTTTTCTTGGATGAGATATGGAAAGCCGGACCCAGCATTCAGAATGCTTTGCTTACGGTGTTGAATGAAAAAGTATATCTGAACGGCAAAGAAGAAATGAGGCTTCCGCTGAAGTTGGTGGTCGCTGCTTCCAATGAACTTCCGGCCGAGGGGGAAAATCTGGATGCGTTGTGGGATCGTTTCCTTGTCCGTTGTGTGGTGGGAGGCATTGCCGATAAAGAACTCTTTAATTTGATGATTTCTTCTACGGTTCAGTCCGAGGTAGAAGTGCCGGATGTCATACGCTTGTCTGCTGATGAGTTACGCGTGTGGGCCGAAGGGATAGATGCGGTGGAGATACCGGTTTTTGTATTTTCATTTGTTCATATATTCCGCAGGCTTCTGACGACTTACAATGTATCGGCAGAAGAAAAAGGAGAGTCCCTGTTTTATGTGTCCGACCGCCGTTGGAAGAAGATGGTACATCTGTGGCGGACTTCTGCCTTTTTGAACGGTTGTTCCGTCGTCCATTTGGCAGATTTGCTTCTGTTGCAGGTCTGTGTATGGGATACTCCGGCTCAGGAGACTGTTTTGGAGCGCCTCTTGACCGACGCTCTTGTGGCAGCCTGTGAAGAGCATGTCGGTGTTCCCCTGTTGTCAGACCGTTTGGCTGCATTGAAAGAAGAGGGGATGTGTGTTTCGGAAACGCATGTGGATTTTAAGGTGGTCAAGGCTTTTTTCTATCAGATACAATCCATGTATCCCGGACGTACAGTGCTGATTTATACGAATGAATACGAAGCGTTAAGTCCGGAGCGGCCGATACCTTTTGTGTTGGTTACCGACCGTCGCAAAACCGGAGCGCAAATACTGCGCAAGTATGAGAAAAGCCGCCATCCGGATGTTTTTCCAAAGGATCTGCTTCAAGTGGTTCGTACTACGACCGGTTTGCAGGTGAATGGACGGAAATATGAATTGCTTCGTGAGGCAGGGGAGGACGGTGAAAACGCAGTGCCCCAGACAGAAGTTTCTTCTCGGATGACTTTTTCATCAGCGATGGCCGAACGTATCGTGGCCGAATTGGGCGAGGTGTCGGCCCGTCTGGAACAATGGCAAAGGGAAGAAGCAGAATATGTACAGACACATTTGTTTTTACAAGACAGGCAAAGGGATATATTGAAAAACGCCTTACGCCGTGTACGTTCTGACATAACCTCTCTGGAAATCGAAAGTCAGGAATTGAGCCATGCAGCCGGCAGGAAATTATCATGAGGGATATGAGCGCGTGCGCCAGTTGTCCGCTCTTTTTCTGAGGCGTTTGCATGAAATAGCCGGTGAGGTTTATGCAGAGGTCTTGTCGTCCGGTGTCATCCGTCCCGAAGAGATGGAGGAAGAAATACAGCGCTATTTCGCCAAAAAGAAATCAGGTTTACAAGACGTATATTCCTATTATGGGGAACAGTGGGACTATTATTATCAGGTCGTTGCTGCTTCGGATGCCGACTTTTTGCCCATGTTGCAACAGGCTCGTTCCGCTTTTGTCCGTTTATATGTTCCGGTCGAATTGGATGCGTCCTATTATATGGAACAGTTGGTGCGTTATCCTCGTACGGATAGCCGCTGGCAGGCTCTCCGCCAACATTTCATAAAGAAGTGGAGGAATCTGTTGGAAGGGCGGGAACGTACGTATCAGAAGCGGCACATAGAACGGCTCTGTGAAGATTATTACCGTATGGTGTCGGCCAATGTCGGTATGTTGCAGAATGTGGGAGGAAAAGGTGAAGGGCCTTCCCCTCGATTAGCCTGGCTTCAGTTGACGCAGTCTCCGGAACTTCGCGTGAAGCTCAGACAGCTTTCGCAGGTAATCCGTAAAAGCCAATTAATTAAGGAACTGAATCACGTTTTAGGGCGTAAGAAAGCGGATGAGCAGCGTTTGTATCAAGCCATGAGCGGAAAGACACCGGTTACTTTGTTACGCTCTGCCACGCACTCCGACATTGTGGGCATTACGGAAGGGAACAATCTGAACGCCCTGCTG
>OAWM01000967.1_pt1 | contig 12619 bp, 7 predicted proteins | sample 1495501 | NCBI WGS metagenome assembly OAWM01 (sample SAMEA2580210, study PRJEB22360) | human gut metagenome | biome: human gut; feature: human-associated habitat; material: faeces | place: Denmark | collected 2008/2010 | reverse complement strand
AGACGGAACTGTCCTGGGGAGAAAGTTTATTGACTTCCCCAGTGAAAAAGACCGTATGTACCGCACACTGGGACGAATCCGGAGATTCCAGAGGAAACATGGATCTGCGCAGGCAGGAGAAAGGTGGGCATACACCAGACGTCTGAATATAGAATTAAGCAGAAAGATCGCAGGGGCAGTTGCAGAATATGCATGGGAGAATCATGCAGATGTGATCGTATTTGAGTATCTGGAAATGAACGGAAAGATATCGGGAAGTAAGAGGCAGAAACTGCAGCTTTGGAGAAAACGGGATATCCAGAAACGGTGTGAACATCAGGCACACAGGAAAGGGATGCGCATATCCAGGATCTGTGCATGGAATACGAGCAGGCTTGCGTATGATGGATCAGGGATAGTCCTGCGTGACTGGAGAAATCACAGCCTCTGCGCATTTCAGACGGGAAAAAGATATAACTGTGACCTGTCAGCTTCTTATAATATCGGGGCCAGATATTTTATCCGTGAACTTTTAAAACCCCTTCCGGCAACGGAAAGGTCTTTGCTGGAGGCAAAAGTCCCTGCAGTAAAGCGTAGAACCTCATGTGTTTATGCAGATCTAAGGGAACTCAGTTCTGAGATGGGACTCTTAATGGCTGCATAGATGCAGGCAGATATACAGCGGACTACCTGTAATGTGGGGACCTGCCATATCTGGCATGGGAAAAAGCGCATATCTGCGCAAACCTAAGTTACAGGCGTATCCGCCGATATTTAGTCTGACGCCTAAAGCGTCTGGAAGCACGTGACTTCAGTCATGTGAGGACATAATTCACGGTATTCTATTTTCCACAGATTACAAAACCGAAAGAAAAATATGTTAAACTAAAGAAAATGCCAGAGGAGGAAATGCCTTATGATAAGAAAACAACTCTTAATCGGAATACTGGCAGCTATGACTGTCGCACTGCCAACTGTCGGCATATATGCCGGTTCCGCAGAAGCCAGTGAAATCCAAAGCAGCAATGAAGACACGGTGTCCGGTAATAAAGGAGCCAGTATCGACAAAGCCGTGACATTACAGAATTCCGTAAAAATGACAGACCAAATCTCTGCGGCAGTCAATGGAGAAAATATTATGTTCAGTCCCACAAGCCTTAATTTTGCGCTGGGCATGATCGCAGAAGGTGCAAAAGGAGAGGCAAAAGAAGTTCTATGTAATTACCTGGGAACCGATGATTTTGCATCTTATGCAAAGGAATATCTGAACAAGATTAAAGAATATAATACTGAAGATGAGAGTTACGGATATAAGTCAAAATTAAAGATTGCAGATGCAGTCTGGGTGGATAATAATCTGACATTACAGGAAGAATTTAAAAATTCAGTAACGAACGGTTTTGGGGCTGAAGTGGAAAATGTAGATTTTTCCGCTGCAGAGAAAACATGCGGTATCATTAATTCCTGGTGTGACAAAAATACGGAAGGGCTGATCCCGAAAATCATAACCCCGGATCTGATCAATGATACTACCGGACTGTGCTTAACTAATTCACTATATTTTGAGTCCGGATGGAGTGGAGAACCCTGGAATGTTTCTGATACAGAAGAGAAGTTTGGAAACAATGAAAAGACAAAATACATGACCTGTGCCGGAGACAGGTATTATGAAAATGATAAGGCAACAGCATTTGGCAGAGAGTATGCAAACGGACTGAGTTTTGTCGGAATCCTGCCTGTCGATGAAGGCGATTTTACACTTGAGGATCTGGATATTGGTGGACTTCTGAAATCTCAGCCAGAGTATGACGAAGTACAATGTAAGATGCCAAAACTTGATTTTGAGACTACCGCCATCCTAAATGACATACTCTCAAGCCTGGGGCTTGATAATATATTTTCCAGCAACGCTGATTTCTCCGGTATTGCAGACAAAAATGTAAATGTAGATACGATACTGCAGAAAACAAAACTGGAACTGGATGAAAACGGCACGAAAGCAGCAGCAGTGACAGCAGTTATCATGGAATGTATGTCAGCTGTAGAGGAGAAAGAACCAGTTATCAAAAATGTGGAACTCACTCGTCCTTTTGCCTTCCTGATCTATGACAGGAGCAATGACGAAATACTGTTTATGGGAAAAGTAATGACAGTTTCCTGATGAAAAGGGAGACTGTGAGAAAAAGTCTGTAAATAAGATTCTTCTATGATATGCAAGGGTGGCAAGCCTGAAAATCAGGCTTCTCACTCTTGTTTTATATATAACAGTTGTTGAATGGCATGTCAAGAGCAGGCGGTTTTCCGCCCGTCTTATTCGCCCGTTTATTCGTTACTCTGGGAGGCGTCCTTCGTACATAATACTCAGTTCACCATACACCTGTGCCCAGTTGCGGATCGTACTGGTCCATTTCTTTGTAGCTTCAAATGTAGCAAGATACAGTGCCTTTAATAGAGCTGTATCGCTTGGAAATACGCTTCTCTGGCGATTCAGTTTCCGGTAGGTAGAATTCAGGGATTCAATAGCATTTGTAGTATAAATCACCGTTCTGACCGTCGTTGAAAATTTAAAGATCGGCGAGATTGCGTCCCAGTTATCCTTCCAGCGCTTCATTTTAGGGATAGAATAAATGTTTATACTCTATCTTGCATCTTCTATTTATTCATGTTAAAATCTTAAGATGTCAAAAATACAATATATACGAGATAAAAAACAGCAGTGAGCTGTTATGAAGATAGGAGATAACAATTAAATGGCAATGAGTCCGATGATGCAAGAATACTGCAAGACAAAGGAACAATATAAAGACTGCATTTTATTCTACCGTCTGGGAGATTTTTATGAAATGTTTTTTGATGATGCATTACTTGTCACCAGGGAACTGGAGATTACCCTTACAGGAAAGGACTGCGGATTAGAGGAGAGGGCACCCATGTGTGGTGTCCCTTATCATGCTGCGGAGACTTATATTAATCGTCTGATCGAGAGAGGACATAAGGTAGCGATCTGTGAGCAGGTAGAGGATCCTAAAAAAGCCAAAGGACTGGTAAAGCGTGAGGTTGTAAGGATCGTAACCCCAGGAACCACACTGGATGCTGCTGCTCTTGATGAGACAAAGAATAATTACCTGATGTCTATTGTGTCTATGGAAGAACATTTCGGATGCGCTATTGCAGACATTACAACAGGTGACTGTTTCCTTACTGAGGTGGACAAACCTCAGAAACTTCTTGATGAGATCAATAAATTTGTTCCTGCAGAGATTATCTGTAATGATTCTTTTTATATGTCTAATATAGATACAGATGACTTGCAGAACCGTCTTGGGATTTGTGTTTTTTCATTGGATTCCTGGTATTTCGATGACGAGTTGTGCCGTCGCACACTAAAAGAACATTTTCATGTAGGTTCTCTGGATGGACTGGGCGTTGGTGATTATGACTGCGGGATCATTGCAGCAGGAGCTCTTTTCTTATATCTGAAAGAAACTCAGAAAACAGCCTTGTCCCATATGACAACTATCCGTCCCTATGCAGCAGAGAAATATATGCTTATTGACAGTTCCAGTCGCAGGAATCTGGAACTTGTGGAAACCCTGAGGGAGAAACAGAAAAGAGGTTCTCTTCTCTGGGTACTGGATAAGACAAAAACAGCAATGGGGGCAAGAACTCTCCGCAGTTATGTGGAGCAGCCACTGATCGACAGAGATGAAATCGAACAACGTCTGGAAGCACTGGAAGAGTTAAATAAAAACGGAATGCTCCGGGATGAGATCAGGGAATATCTGGGACCTGTTTATGACCTGGAACGACTGATCAGCCGTATCAGTTATAAGTCAGCTAATCCGCGGGATCTGATCGCTTTTGCTTCTTCACTGGAAATGCTTCCATATATAAAACAGGTATTAAAAGAATTTAAGACTCCCCTGCTTCAGAAAATTTATGAAGATATGGGCTCTCTGGAAGATGTAACAGATCTGATTAAACGTGCCATCGTGGAAGATCCGCCTCTTGCACAGAAGGATGGAGGCATTATTAAAGAGGGCTATAATGAAGATGTAGATAAATTCCGCCGTTCCAGAACAGATGGCAAAAAATGGCTTTCCGAACTGGAAGCAAGGGAACGTGAGCGTACCGGTATCAAGACAATGAAGATTAAATATAATCGTGTATTCGGTTATTCACTGGAGGTTACCAATACATTTAAAGACCAGGTACCTGACAACTATATTCGTAAGCAGACACTTTCTAATGCAGAACGTTACATTACACAGGAATTGAAGGAATTGGAAGATTTAATTCTTGGTGCAGAGGACAAGCTTTATGCGCTGGAATATGAATTATTCTGTAATGTACGTGATACTGTCGGTAAAGAGGTTGTGCGTATTCAGAAAACAGCCAAGGCAGTAGCCGCATTAGATGTGTTTGCTTCTCTTGCACTGGTTGCAGAACGAAATCATTTTGTGCGTCCAAAAACAAACACAACAGGTGTGATTGACATCAAGAATGGCCGTCATCCGGTTGTAGAGCAGATGATTGAGAACGATATGTTTATTGCAAATGACACATATCTGGACAACCATAAAAAAAGAGTATCCATTATCACAGGCCCAAATATGGCAGGTAAGTCTACATATATGAGACAGACTGCCCTGATCGTACTGATGGCACAGATTGGAAGCTTTGTCCCTGCTGAAAAAGCAAACATCGGAATTGTTGACAGAATCTTTACACGTGTAGGTGCATCAGATGACCTGGCAAGTGGTCAGAGTACATTTATGGTGGAGATGACAGAAGTTGCCAATATTTTGAGAAATGCAACTGCAAGAAGCCTTCTGATCCTTGATGAGATTGGACGTGGTACGAGTACTTTCGATGGACTTGCCATTGCGTGGGCGGTAATCGAACATATCAGCAACACCAAGCTCTGTGGTGCCAAGACTTTATTTGCAACTCATTATCATGAGCTTACCGAGTTGGAGGGAAAAATCCCAGGAGTGAATAACTACTGTATTGCAGTTAAAGAAAAAGGAGACGATATCGTATTCTTACGTAAAATTGTTCAGGGTGGTGCAGATAAGAGCTATGGTATTCAGGTTGCCAAGCTGGCAGGTGTGCCTGATTCTGTAATCCAGCGTGCGAAGGAACTGGTAGAGGAGCTCAGTGATGCGGATATTACGGCAGCAGTAAAGGATTTAACCACGACGAAAAAGAAGAAGCCGGTATATGATCAGATGGATATGGCACAGATGTCCCTGTTTGATACCGTTAAAGATGATGACATCATAGAAGAAATCAAGGGTCTTGATATGGGAAACATGACTCCTATCGAGGCAATGAATACACTTTATAACCTACAGAACAAGATTAAGAACAGATGGTGATAAAAGTTGAGAAAAATTGCAGTATTAGATCAGCAGACCATAGATAAGATTGCTGCCGGTGAGGTAGTGGAACGTCCGTCCTCCATTGTGAAGGAGCTTGTGGAGAATGCAATTGATGCAGGAGCAACTGCTGTAACAGTGGAGATCACAGACGGCGGCAAAAAGATGATACGTATCACAGATAATGGCGGGGGTATGGAAAGAGATCAGGTACCCCTGGCATTTTTGCGTCATGCCACCAGTAAGATTGAGAAGGTTGAGGATCTGGAACACATTGCGTCTCTTGGATTTCGCGGTGAGGCTTTGTCCAGTATTGCCGCTGTTGCACAGGTGGAACTGATCACAAAAACTCCATCTGCATTAAGCGGAGTCCGCTATGTGATCAATGGTGGTGTACAGGAGTCTTTAGAGGATATGGGGGCTCCGGAAGGAACTACTTTCCTGGTGAGAAACCTTTTTTATAATACACCTGCAAGAAGCAAGTTCCTGAAATCAGATACTACGGAGGGAAATTATGTCAGCACTTTGATGGAACAGCTGGCATTGTCCCATCCTGAGATTTCTTTTAAATATATCCAGAATAAACAGGTGAAGCTTCACACATCCGGTAATTACAATATAAAAGATGTGATCTATAATATATATGGAAGAGATATTACCAAAGCACTTCTTGAAGTATCCTACGAGAATGATTTCATGAAAATTGAGGGTTTTGTGGGAAAACCGGAGATTTCCAGAGGCAACCGTACTTTTGAGAATTACTATATTAACGGACGCTTTGTAAAAAACAGGATCATTGCAAAGGGAATCGAGGATGCCTATAAGGGGTTTCTTATGCAACATAAGTTTCCGTTTGTTTCGCTTCATATTCAGATGGAGGGAAATGATTTGGACGTAAATGTACATCCAAGTAAGATGGAAGTACGGTTTGCCAGAGGAACGGAAGTTTACGATGCCGTTTATGAGACAGTTCATAAGGCGCTTACTACAAGAGAAATGATCCAGACAGTACCTTTTGGAAAAGAAGAACCAGTAAAGAAACTGTCGTCTGTGGTGAAACCGGGGGATGTACCGGAGCCATTTGAAATGAAACGTCGTGCTGAAATGCCGGAGTATCGAACACAAGTAGCGAACACAGTTAATCGTACTTCGAATGTGTCAATAAAAGGCAATGATAGGACAGTATCTGCACCAGATACTGCTATGGATAAAAAACAGATTTCTTCTTATTCAACACTTCCACGAGGAACTATCACTATGGCGGAACAGGCAGTACGTGAGCAAAAGATTTATCAGACAAAAGATCCTTTTACAAAAGCAGAGGAGAAGCTTTTCGAAGGAACAATAAACGATAAAAATATACATGAAAAACAGCCTGACGCAATGCAGGTAAATATGTCACAGGAAGTAGAGAAACAGCAAAAGCCACAACAGTTAGAATTGTTTGAAGAGAAACTTCTTGCTCCTGAATCACGAAGCCGTCATCAGCTGATCGGACAGATTTTTGATACTTACTGGCTTGTTCAGTTTGAGGATAAATTTTTTATTATCGACCAGCATGCGGCACATGAAAAGGTTTATTATGAACGTTTCGTAAAAAGGTTTCGTGAGCAGACAGTAGAATCCCAGTACCTCAGCCCGCCGCTGATCGTATCCCTGAATCTTCAGGAAGAAGCTCTTCTTAAGGCTAACCGTAAGTATTTCGAGGATTTTGGATTTGAGATTGAACCTTTTGGCGGTAAGGAATACTGTATCAATGCAGTCCCGTCCAATCTGTACGGTCTTACGGAGGAAGAACTTTTTCTGGAAATGCTTGACAATCTTGCTTCTGAGAAGGATAAGGATCCACTTGGAATCTTTGCTTCCAGACTGGCCACCATGGCATGTAAGGCTGCGGTAAAGGGAAATAACCAGATGTCCGACCGGGAAGCAAATGCCTTGATCGATGAACTGCTCACACTGGAGAACCCCTATCACTGTCCTCATGGAAGACCGACGATTATTTCCATGACTAAAACAGAACTGGAAAAGAAATTTAAACGTATTGTATAGTTTATATAAAGGAGCTATTATGAAAAAGCCACTGATCGTTCTTACAGGACCGACGGCAGCAGGAAAAACCCATCTATCCATTGCTCTTGCGAAAGCAGTAAACGGAGAGATCATTTCTGCTGATTCCATGCAGGTCTACAAATATATGGATATTGGATCAGCTAAGATCCGGCCGGAGGAGATGCAGGGAGTAAAGCATTATCTGGTAGATGAACTGTTGCCTCAGGAAGAATTTCATATCGTGAAATTCCAGCAGATGGCAAAAGCTGCCATGGAAGAAATTTATGCCAAAGGGAAAATTCCTGTTCTGGTAGGAGGAACCGGATTTTATATACAGGCTATTACAAAGGATATTGATTTTACTCAGGCAGAGCAGGAAGACGGATACCGTCAGGAGCTGGAACAGCTTGCTGCAGAGAAGGGAAATGAATATCTGCATCAGATGCTTTTGAATGTTGATCCTGTCAGTGCCGGGGAAATCCACGCCAATAATGTAAAACGTGTGATCAGGGCACTGGAGTTTTATCATCAGAACCAGTCGCCGATCTCCGCACATAATCAGGAGCAGAAGGAACACGAAACCCCTTATAATCTGGCATATTTTGTGCTGAATGTACCAAGGGAACTTCTTTATAAACGGATTGATGACCGTATTGATGAGATGTTAAAAGAGGGACTCCTTGAGGAAGTGCAGAAGTTAAAAGATATGGGATACCACAGGGGGATGGTTTCCATGCAGGGACTTGGATATAAAGAAATCCTTGCATATCTGGATGGCGAGTATCCGTTAGAGGAAGCGGTCAGGATCCTGAAAAGAGATACCAGACATTTTGCAAAACGCCAGCTGACCTGGTTTCGCAGGGAGAAGGATACCATCTGGATGAATAAGGATGAATTTGACTATAATGAAGACAGAATCCTTGATGAAATGCTGAAAGTATGCAGGAACAGAGGAATTTTATAACCGAATTTTTCTTAAAAATCACTGATACAGAATAAGTGAAATTCAGAGATAAAATAAAGATAATAATGCAAACAGAAATGAGGACGAAACAAATTATGAAAGAAATGTACGCACAGCTTGGGATTTCTTCAGAGGTTTATGACTTTGGTCATAAGATTGAGGAATCTTTAAAAGAAAGATTTGAAAAATTTGATAAAACGGCAGAATATAACCAGATGAAGGTGCTTCTTGCCATGCAGAAAAATAAAGTAAGCGCAGAATGCTTCGGAAGTTCTTCCGGTTATGGATATGACGATATTGGCAGGGAAACACTTGAAAAGGTTTATGCAGATACTTTCCATACGGAAGCCTGTCTGGTACGCCCGCAGATCACATGCGGAACTCACGCGCTGGCCATTGCCTTATTCGGTAATCTCCGTCCGGGTGATGAACTTCTGGCACCTGCCGGAAAGCCTTACGATACTCTGGAAGAGGTAATCGGCATCCGCCCGTCAAAAGGTTCTCTCGCAGAATATGGAGTAAGTTACCGTCAGGTGGAACTGTTAGAAGACGGAACCTTTGATTATGACAGCATCCGTAAAGCAATCAATGAAAAAACACGTCTTGTGGAGATCCAGCGTTCCAAAGGATACCAGACACGTCCGTCTTTCTCTGTAAAGCAGATTGGAGAACTGATTTCTTTTGTAAAGAGTATTAAACCGGATGTGATCTGTATGGTGGATAACTGCTACGGTGAGTTTGTAGATACCATTGAGCCAAGTGATGTGGGAGCTGATATGATCGTTGGTTCTCTGATCAAAAATCCGGGCGGCGGACTTGCGCCTATCGGCGGTTATATTGCAGGTACTAAAGAGTGCGTGGAGAATGCTTCTTACAGAATGACCTGTCCCGGACTTGGCAGTGAGGTAGGTGCAACTCTGGGAGTCAACCGTTCTTTCTTCCAGGGATTTTTCCTTGCACCAATGGTTACCAAAGGTGCGTTAAAGGGAGCTGTGTTTGCGGCAAATATTTATGAGAAACTTGGATTCCCGGTAATCCCGGATTCCACAGAGCCACGTCAGGACATCATTCAGGCAGTAAGCCTTGGCACACCGGAAGGTCTGATCGCATTCTGTAAGGGTATTCAGGCAGCAGCACCGGTTGACAGTTATGTAGATCCGGAGCCATGGGATATGCCCGGATATGACAGTCAGGTTATCATGGCAGCAGGTGCTTTTGTACAGGGCTCTTCCATCGAGCTTTCTGCAGATGGTCCGATGAAGCCTCCATATGCAGTGTATTTTCAGGGAGGACTTACCTGGGAACATGCAAAACTGGGTGTTCTGATGTCCCTGCAGAAAATGGTTGATAAAGGACTTGTAACTTTATGAAAAAAAGACAGGTAGTGATCACAGGAGCAGGAGCCTGTGGACTGATGGCAGCGATCATGGCGGCCCGAAACGGGGCAGCAGTCACTGTTCTGGAACAGAACGAGAAACCCGGAAAGAAAATCTGTGCTACAGGAAACGGCAGATGTAATTTTTCCAATCTTGCAAGACCGGATGATGCATACAGAGGCGAACATCCGGAATTTGTCGAAGATGCACTCAGAGAGTTTTCTGTCGAGAATACCATTGAGTTTTTCAAAGAGATAGGAATCTATCCTTTAAACAGGAACGGCTATCTTTATCCGAGAAGCAATCAGGCGCAGAGTGTTGTAGATGTACTGTGTATGGAGGCTGCCAGTCTGGGTGTGAAAATAAAGACAAACGAACAGGTTACAGAAATAAAAACCGGGACAAATGGAAAGAATTTCCAAATCCTGACAAAAGGATGGCACTATGATGCAGATGCACTGATACTTGCCAATGGATCCCGGGCATCTTCTGTTTCAGGTTCAGACGGCAGCGGATATATGCTGGCAGAGAGCTTTCATCACCGCATTGTCCCGGTTTATCCGGCACTTACTGCCCTGAAGTGTAAAGGTTCTTCTTTTAAGGCATGGGCAGGCGTACGTACAGAAGGAGAGATTTCTCTTTTTACAGATGGGAAATTTTGTAAATCTGAACATGGCGAGCTGCAGCTTACAGAATACGGAATCTCCGGAATCCCAGTGTTTCAGCTCAGCACTTATGCAGTACGTGCAGTCAGAGAAGGACATAAAGCAGAGCTCCGCATTAATTTCATGCCGGAGCTGTCAGAAGAAGAATTAAAGAAACTTCTGTATGCACGAAAGAAGGCATGTCCCTATAAAAAAGAAAAAGAACTCTTGGTGGGACTTTTCCCGGAAAAGCTTATCAAAATCCTTATATCACAAAAACAACTGGTTTCTGCCATAAGGGAATTTCCTCTTGAAGTGCAGGATGGCATGTCATTTTCACAGGCACAGGTCTGCTCCGGGGGAGTAGATACCTCACAGGTAAATTCTCAAACCATGGAGTCAAAGCTCTGTAGGGGTCTGTATTTTGCAGGGGAGCTTCTGGATATTGACGGTACATGCGGCGGATATAATCTGCAATGGGCATGGAGCAGCGGCGCAGTGGCCGGCAAAAATGCAGCAAAGGAGGAGAAAAATTGATTCGAATTTCACAGCTGAAACTTCCGATCACACATACAAAGGCACAGCTCGAAAAAAAGATTGCAAAAACATTAAAAAATCCCGGAAACAGTTTTACTTACGAGATAAAAAAGCAATCTCTGGACTGCAGACACAAAAATGACAAAATCTTTGTATATACTGTAGACGTAACGATCAGAGATGAACAGAAACTTGCCAAAAAAGTTAACAATAACAACATTATGTTAACAAAAGAGAAACCATATGAATTTCCCTCTCCGGGTGAGACACCTCTTTTACATTCTCCCGTTATTGTGGGAAGTGGTCCTGCAGGACTTTTCTGCGGATGGTATCTTGCGAAGGCCGGATATTGTCCAATAATACTTGAACGCGGAGAAGAGGCTGAGAAACGTCAGAAAACAGTAGAGAATTTCTGGAAAAATGGTGTTCTTGACCCTGAGTCCAATGTACAGTTCGGAGAGGGCGGCGCCGGCACCTTTTCCGACGGAAAGCTGAACACGCTGGTAAAAGATCCTTACGGACGTAATCATGAGGTACTGAAGCGTTTCGTAGCTGCCGGCGCACCGGAAGAAATTATTTATCAGCAGAAGCCACATCTGGGAACGGATGTGCTGGTTGGTATTGTTGAAAAAATGCGTCATGAAATCGAAGAAATGGGAGGAAAATTCTGCTTCCGTTCCAAGGTGACAGATCTGATTTTTGAGAACAATACATTAAAAGAAATTGAGATCAACAATGATAAGAGAATCCCTGCACAGGTCTGTGTACTGGCACCAGGACACAGTGCAAGAGATACTTTTGAAATGTTACAGAAACGTGGTGTTTATATGGAGCCAAAGTCATTTGCAGTGGGGTTGCGTATTGAACATCCTCAGGAAATGATCAATATGGATCTTTATGGAGAGCCTGAGAATGAATTACTTGGTGCAGCCAGCTATAAAGTAACCCATAAGTGTGCAAATGGCAGAGGTGTTTATTCTTTTTGTATGTGTCCGGGCGGATATGTTGTAAATGCATCCTCTGAACCCGGCCGTCTCGCAGTGAACGGAATGAGCTATCAGGCACGTGATTCCAGAAATGCAAACAGTGCCATGATCGTCACAGTCACACCAGAAGATTTCCCGGATAAAGGAGTTCTTGGCGGCGTAGAATTTCAGCGTAATCTGGAGAAAAAAGCATGGGAGCTCGGAGAAGGAAAAATTCCTGTTCAGCTGTTTGGTGATTTTTGCAAAAATCAGGCAAGTGAAGCATTAGGAGAGGTTACTCCCTGTATGAAGGGAGAATATATACTGACAAATGTACGCTCTGTTCTGCCAAAAGCAGTAGGCGATTCTATTGAAGAAGGTGTCAGAGCTTTCGGAAAACGAATTTCCGGATTTGACAGAGAGGATGCACTGCTCAGTGGCATTGAAAGCCGTACTTCTTCTCCTGTAAGAATCGTACGTGATCAGGAGCTCACAGCAAATATGGCAGGAATTTATCCATGTGGCGAAGGTGCAGGTTACGCAGGCGGAATCACAAGTGCTGCCATGGATGGAATCAAAGTTGCTGAGACTGTATGCCGAAAATATGCGGCTATAAAAAATAATTGATCTCTTAAGCGGGATATTACCGATAACCAGTAACCCAGTAACGTTACTGTTCACTCCGTTCACAGTAACGTAGCCAAAATTCATTCCAGATTGC
>OAWM01000960.1_pt1 | contig 12699 bp, 7 predicted proteins | sample 1495501 | NCBI WGS metagenome assembly OAWM01 (sample SAMEA2580210, study PRJEB22360) | human gut metagenome | biome: human gut; feature: human-associated habitat; material: faeces | place: Denmark | collected 2008/2010 | reverse complement strand
ACTGTGTCATCCCGGCTTCCGTCCCGACTACATTTATTGCGGCCGTAACCTGCCTCCCGTGGAAGAGCGTGAGGGGGATTATATCGTGGATGCGGATGTCTGGACCGGTGAACCCGGTACGTATCCGGCTTTTCCTTATAACATGCTGCCTTTCATGAGCCAGTGTACAGCCGATTTGAAGTTTCTTTTCCTTTCATACGGGGCTTTGAATGAAGAGGTGCGTGCCTGCCTGAAATATCATCCGGAGGTGGTGGTGATTTCCCAAAGCAACCATCAGAACCGTTTGGGCGAGCATCGTGCCTTGGTGCACGAACTGACGCGCGAAGGTTTGCAGAACCCCGTGGTCATTTTCCAACAGTACGCCCACGGGCAGGAGGAAAAGGAGGATTTCCAGATAGAGAGTGCAGCCGACATGGGTGCCTTGCTCTTCGACGGGCTTTGCGACGGCCTGTACCTATATAATAATGGTACGTTGGATCATCGCGATATAGACGCCACCGCATTCGGCATCCTTCAGGCTGCCCGTTTGCGGACGACCAAGACGGAATATATCTCTTGTCCCGGTTGTGGGCGTACGCTCTACGACCTGCAAGACACGATAGCGCGCATCAAGGCGGCCACCGGGCATCTGAAAGGCTTGAAGATTGGCATCATGGGCTGCATCGTGAACGGTCCCGGTGAGATGGCCGATGCTGATTACGGTTATGTAGGGGCTGCGCGCGGCAAGGTCAGCTTGTATAAGAAAAAAGAATGTGTGGAGCGGAACATTCCGGCGGAAGAAGCCGTGGAGAAGCTGCTCCGTCTGATCCGGGAAAACGGAGACGACCCGGAATATGCATCATAGACCATCAAATACATTGATTATGGAACAAAAATTGTTTATCTATAATACGCTTTCCCGTAAAAAGGAAGAGTTCAAACCCATCACGCCGGGGCGTGTCGGGATGTATGTCTGCGGGCCGACAGTATATGGGGATGCCCATCTGGGACATGCCCGTCCGGCCATTACGTTCGACCTGCTGTTCCGTTACTTGCAGCATATCGGCTATAAAGTACGTTATGTGCGTAATATTACGGATGTGGGGCATTTGGAGCACGATGCCGACGAAGGCGAAGACAAGATTGCCAAGAAGGCTCGTCTGGAGGAATTGGAGCCGATGGAGGTGGCACAATACTACACGAACCGCTTCCATGCGGCCATGGAGGCTCTGAATGTGTTGCCGCCCAGCATCGAACCGCATGCCACCGGGCATATTATCGAGCAGATAGAACTGGTGAAGGAAATTTTGGATAACGGTTATGCCTACGTCAGTGAGGGCAGCGTGTACTTCGACGTGGAGAAGTACAACAAGACACACCATTACGGCAAGCTTTCCGGACGTAACTTAGAGGATGTCATCAACAACTCCCGGGCTTTGGACGGTGTGGGGGAGAAGCATAACCAAGTGGATTTCGCTTTATGGAAGTGCGCCCAGCCGCAGCATATCATGCGTTGGCCCAGTCCGTGGAGCAACGGTTTCCCCGGTTGGCATTGCGAGTGTACGGCCATGGGCCGCAAGTACTTGGGCGACCATTTCGACATTCACGGTGGAGGAATGGACCTGATTTTCCCCCATCATGAGTGTGAAATCGCACAAGCTGTGGCTAGTCAGGGTAGCGACATGGTGAACTATTGGATGCACAACAACATGATTACCATCAATGGGCAGAAGATGGGCAAGAGCTTGGGTAACTTCATTACGTTGGCACAGTTCTTCAGCGGTGAGCACGAGAGCCTGACGCAGGCTTACAGCCCGATGACCATCCGCTTCTTCATTCTCCAGGCTCATTATCGCAGTACGGTGGATTTCAGCAATGAAGCCTTGCAGGCCAGTGAGAAAGGATTGTCCCGCCTGATGGAGGGCGTGGCCAATCTGAAGCGGATTACCCCGACAGCCGGTGGCAGCGTAGGGATGGCGTATGTGGACGAACTTCGCCGGAAGTGCTACGAGGCGATGGACGACGACCTGAATTCACCCATCGTCATCAGCCACTTGTTCGATGCCTGCCGTGTCATCAACACGGTGGTAGACCGGAAAGCCACGATGTCCGCTGACGTATTGGCCGCCTTGGCCGAAGTGTTCCATACCTTTGCATTCGACATCCTTGGCCTGAAAGAAGAGACTGGGGGCGGAAGCGGACGCGAGGAAGCTTTCGGCAAAGTGGTGGATATGCTTTTGGAACAGCGTATGATAGCCAAAGCCAATAAGGATTGGGCTACCAGTGATAAAATCCGCGACAATCTGGCCGCTTTGGGCTTTGAGGTGAAAGATACGAAAGACGGTTTTACTTGGAAGCTGAATAAGTAGGGGCCGGGTCTTCTTTTCCGGTCATGCCGGATGGATAGGAATTGCGCACGTAAGGGGGATGCCTTTACGTGCGCAGTTTGTTTTTCAGGTTGGCAGTTTTGTGGGGAGGTTGCGTTGCCGGTGCTTGTCGCCTTGCCAGAACGGTCCGGACATGGAAAGGGGCAGCCCTTCCTTGGACTGCCCCAAAAACGGAAGAAGCCTTGCGACTCCGTTTTTTTGGAGAAAATTATTTTACGGCTTTCTTCGTGCCGTTCACGATGTAGATGCCTTTGGAGAGGCCTTCGAGGGCCTGGCCTAACTTCACGTTCTCGCGTACGAGTATGCCGTTGAGGTCGTACACGTTCACCAAGGCATCTTCTGCCACGATGCCGTCAATGCCCGTTCCGCCGCCCGGAAGGAGCAAGGCCACGATGTTGGCTTCTGCCGCATCTGCGTTGATGTAGGCACGGTAAGGCTTAATGGTCGGTTCGCTGCCTGCCATCACCTTGTAGAACCCTACTTTGCCCTCTTGGTTTTGGAGTACGTAAGTGTTGGCAACGGCTTTTTGCTGTGTGAACGTACCCGTCATCAGTCCGGCTGCATATTGGTCTTTCAGGGCCGTACCGTATTCGGAGAAGTCGTAGGTGTCTCCCTCCTTGCCTTTTACGATGTACGGTATGTGGCCTTCGATACTTTCAGCTTTTTCCAATACCAATGCCGTGGATGTTCCTACCGGAACTTCTGTGCCCGTGCAACTGTACACTTCAAAACCTTGCGGGATTTCTGCGTCGAACGGCAGGATGAGCGTACACCAACCTGCGGACGTGATGGACAAGGGCACGTTGGCTTTTTCCGCTTTCACGAGAGATAAGTCGGAAAGGTTGCTTGAGGTGAAGAAGCCATCATCACCTGTGCTTCCGATAGGGCTGCCATGGAGGGTATTCTTCAGTTTGTACACGCCTTCTCCGGCTAAGCTGATTTCAAACGGCAATGCCTTTTCAGCTTCTTTCGTCACGCGGATGCGGTCGTGCCGCGTACTCACGTTGTTTCCGTCCATGTATCCGGCCAAAGCCTGCGTACTGAAATAACGGGTATTACCCTCTTCGTCGATGAAGCTGATGGTGTATTGGTTCTTTTGTCCTTCCACCGGAGTGAACTTGAGGGCCTGCGCGTAGTTGGCATCCACGATGTGTAACCACTTCAAGTCGTATTCTCCGTCCTCGGCCTTGGCTTCGTTGTAAACTGGTGACACAGCGTTGTTCTTATACCCGAAGCCTTCCGAGATGTTGGCGATGCAGAAGAGTTCATCTTCCTTCGGGGCGTTGAGTACCGGGTTTTGGAATGTCTTGATGGCTTCGTCCAAATCTTTTGTGGCAGCTTCTATTTCATCCACTTTCTGTGAATTCGTATAGATGTCGTTAGCCTTGTCGAATACTGCATCGAAAGCTTCTACGGCTGTTTCCGGAATCTGGAAAGCTTCCGTGCCCACATTGGTTTCGGTATCCATGCTGCCTGCCTCCTCTAATTTGGCATAGAGGGCTTCTTTGGCTTTGGCGGAGGCTTCTGCGTCTGTCAGTTTGGCGAGGTATTGCAACTGGATGTTGGTGATGCCGGTCCAGTTGGCATCAGATGTGTTCAAGCCGACAGTCAGTTTGCCCTCGTCCACGATGACATCTTCTATCGTGGGATTCGTGAACAAGGGAGTGCTGTTGTCCATTTTCACTTCCTTGCCGTTGGCTGTGAAACTGGTGTTTCCATTAACCGTCGTGAAAGCATAGGCCGAAACCTTGTAGTGGCCGTTGGGCAATTCCGTACGGGTGTATGCGATGGTAGCTGTGTAACTTTCACCATTCCATGCTTCGAGGAATCCGGTCTTTTGCAACTTGCCGTTGTTCTTTTCTGCCGAGTTCTTGTACGTAAAGTTTTGGATTTTTCCTTGGCTTACGTTTCTGGTCCATCCGTTAGCAGAGTTGTTGGCTTCGTCCATGAGGAAAGTGTAGTCGAAAGGATGTCCTGTTTCCGGTACGGCATTCAGGATGTAAGTTTCACATCCCGTTTGCAGGGTTTGGATGGCTTCTTGGATGGCTTCAACCGTGGTGGCTGCATCCAAGGCTGCCTGTGCGTCAGTCATGGCTTTTTGGAATGCCTGTTTTACGCTTTCTTCCGCGCTTGAGTGGTTGGCATAGCCTTGACACGTTGCCATGAGGGCTTTGAAAGCTTCGGTGGCCGGAGCCGTTTGATCAGCCAAGGCTATGGCTTGGGTCAGTGCGTCAATGGCTGCGTTCAGGCTTTCTTCCGTGTCTTGGGCACTTTCTCCTTGGGTGATGGCTGCATTTACGATGGCTGCAATGCCCTTGGGGCAGTTCGCCACACATGCTTGGGCTTCCGTCATCTTTTCTTTTAGCGTAGCTTTCAACTGGTCTATGCTGGCAGTTCCTAAGTACTGTAATTTGAAGTTCTTGAAAGACAACCAGTTGAAATTGGCGTTGGCCACTTTTATGCCGAATGTCAGCACGCCGTCTGTCCCTACCGTACCTTTCACTGTGTATGTACCGTAAACTCCGTTGGTGCAGGGCGTTCCGGCACAGGCATCCGTGCTGCCTTCGTTGGCATAAAGTGTGGCTCCGGATGGAGCTGCACCTCCGGCTTCGTTCAGTACGCGGATGAGTCCGCTTACTTCGTAAATACCGGGAGCCAAATGGTTGGCTGTATGGCTGATGGTGGCATTTGCAGCATTGGTGCCTTTTCCTATCCAGTCTTCAAAGAAAGGAGTTGTCATGCCGCTACCGTCTGTGTCTCCTTCAGTTGACCATGTGTTGATTTGGAATGTGTTTCCTCCTTCGATACTCCAACCACCGAGGGCATAATAGTTGGAAGTGGTAATCAGTCCGCTCACATCCAAGGGTTTGCTTTCGTCCACGTTCTCTATTTTGTAGAGGCGGAGGTTGTCCCAAGCGATGTCCGAACGTCCGCTGTTTTTCATGTGCTGTACGAGGGAGATGGTCACGGTTGTGGGTTCCGTCACGGTGAACATCGTGCCCAATTCATTCCATGCAGCGTTGACCATGTAAGCGTCGCTTCCGGGGTTGGAACTATTGTTGGCCATGGAGTAAGCCCGTCTTACGGCAGGATTCTCCCCCAGGAGGTTCGAGGCTGCATCGTTTACTTTGATACCGAGGGTTGTACCGTTATTTTTCGCATTGTTGTTGTTGGAATAATCCGCTGCTTTATAGTCGATGACGGCATAATAAGTTCCGGCAGGCAGTTCTTTCGAAGTGGTGGTCTTCAATTCAGAGTCCTTGTTGCCCCATCCTTGCCGGTTGAAGTAATAATAGGTGCCTTCTGTGGGTTTGATTTTGCCTGAACCGTCGGCAGGGAAACCCGTGGAAGAACCGCTTTCTTCGCTTTCCACTTGGTAGTTGCTCATTGATGCCACTGCCCATCCGTATAACCCTTTGTCAAGGGATGTTTTTACCGTCACGTCTGCCGTCCCGTCAGTGGTTCTCAGGTCTTCAAACGAAGGATTGGTTAGGAATTCTTTTGTAATGTCTGTCTGTGCGGGTAAGTTTATGACCCAACCGCAACAAACGCAAGCAAAGATAATTTGTTTTTTCATGTGTAATTGAAATTAGTGAATATTGAGTAAGTGTTGTTTGGTTTTGGTTAACAACATGTTTACCTCGTAAAGGAACCGTGGCAAATGGCATCATGCCATTTGCCACGGAGAGGGTGCGTGTCACAAAAGGACACAGCCTTACCATTCATTGCCCCAAATGTCGGTGAAGACATCTTCGTTCACCAATGGCGTGCTGCCATCGGCCGGTTTGTCGCTATTTGAAAGTGCCATCATGTTTTGTGCTTCCACATGGCATACAGTGCAAGTCGGTTTTACATATTTGTTTTTCTCCATGGTTCTAATTTTTATAAGATTTGTTTTTAATAAGTTTATTTGACGGCTTTCTTTGTGCCGTTTACGATATAGATGCCCTTGGGCAATCCATTGAGTGCTTTGTTTGCTTTTACACCTTTCCGTATGATAGTGCCGTTGAGGTTATATACGTCCACAAATGGCGTTTCTGCCGTGATGCCCGATACGGAAGTTGTTCCGCCTGTAAGTTGGAAAACGGATATGTTGGCACCTGCCATGGAAGCCGGGGCATTCATGTAAGCGCGATAGGCTGCAATTTCCGGAGTCACATCAGTTACTTTGTAGAAGTTCACGCCCCAATCTTTTTGGTCTTGCAGTACGTAAGTTCCGACAATGGCAACCTGCGGGGTGAAGATGCCCGTGAGCAAGCCTGCTGTGTAAGAGTCTTTTGTGGCGAGACCGTAACCGGAGAAGTGGTGTGTGCCTTGTTGTCCGAACATGATGTAAGGTGTATTGGCTTTCAGTTGTCCATTGGTTTCCGTCAAGATGAGTGGGGCATGTCCGTTTGTGGCATTTCCCAAAGCGTCGCAAGTATAAGCTTTCATCCCGGTTGGTATTTCCGCGTTGAACGGCAAAATAATTGTACCCCACTGTGCGGGTGTCATGGTGAAGCTTACATCAGCCGGTGCGGCTTTCACGATTTGCAGGTCGGAACAGCTGTTGGATGTGAAGACACCAGAGTCATTATTGTTTGTGGCACCGATGTTTTGTCCGTGTTTGGGGTTATTCAATTTCCAAATACCTGATTTATCGGTCACGCTGATGTTCACGGTCAGTGCTTTTGAAGCATCTGTGGTCACTCTGATGCGGTCATTGCGGTTGCTTGTTGCATTTCCGTCCATATAACCTGCCAGTGCTTGCGTGCTGATATAACGTGTCAGCCCGTTTTCATCCGTAAAGCTGAGAGTGTATTGGTTCTTTTCTGTCGTGGCTGTGAAGGTTAGGGTTTGTGCATAATTTGCGTTTGCTTCATGTTCCCATTTCAAATCATAATATCCGTCTTCTTTTTTGCTTTCGGTATAAATATATGTCCACGCTTTGTTGTCAATGGAACCACCGTTCGAATGCATGATGACATGGAAACGATCGTTTTCCGAAGGTTTGTTAAGAGTGTGATTCTTGAATTTGTCCACGGCTGTTTGAAGCTGTAGGGTTGCATTTTCTATGGTTGTGGCATCGGTAGATGTCCCTTGGATGTTTTCAGCATTTTGGATTTGCTTGCTGAGATTGTCTGCCAAAACTTGTGGGATTTGGAACGTTTCCGTACCTACATTAGTCTTGCAGTCTATTTTTCTGGCTTCTTCCAATTTGTTTGTCAGTTCTGCTTTTGCAGCATTAGCCTTTTCTTCGGCTGTAAGTTCACGTAAAAGTTCCAATTTGAAATTATCGGCACCGGCCCATTTCCCATTGACGCATTCGGAGTAGAATCCGATTTTTGCATTGGATTGAACGAGGGCTTCAGCTGTGGTTGTCCAAGCCCATCCATTACCCAAGGTGTTTTCGGTGTTTCCTTTCCTTTCAATATCAGCACGGGTGTCGTTCAAGTAAATGTAACCTATGGTTACTTCTGCATTGGCTCGTGTGGCGGCCGTAAGCTTGTAGGCACCGGCAGGAAGGTTTAGATTTTGGAACATGTCAAGGTTGGCGTTCCAATTGTCCAAATACACATTGTCAGGGGCATCGGTATATTGTTGTCCGGATGCGGTTCTTCCATTAGTCCATCCATCTGTTCCATTTACGTTTGCGTTTTGGATGAGGAATGTCATGTCGAATGCGATGCTATTGATGGGGTAGGCTTGCTGTACATATGCTTGCCGTTCATTTTCCAAGGTCGTTACGAGGTTGTTGATGCCTTCAATGCTTGCTTCTGTTGCCAAACTCGTTTGTGCCGTTTGGATTGCGGCTTTGAATGTGTTTTGGTCTTCAGCTTTAGCTGTTGAGTTATCTGCGATGTTTTGGCAAATGCCAATCAGTTCATTGGCTGAGGACACCACAGGGGTGGCTGCTTCAATGAGTTGTAATGCATCGTTTAATTGTGCAATGGCAATGGTCAGGCTGGCTTCTGTTTGTTGCACGTTTTCTGCGGTTGTGATGGCTGTGCTCAATGCCTTGTAGATTCCTGCGGTTGGTTTGTTGGGTTCCTTGGCATTAGCCTTTTCCAGTGCTGTTTGTAAAGTCTCGTTCAAGGCTGTAAGGTCAACACCGTAATATGTGAGGCGGAATTCGTCGAATGTAGTCCATTTTTTTGACCGGTCTGTGGTATTGTTCCGGATACCGATACGTAGGCTGTTGTCGGTTACAATTACTTCTAACGAATTGTCATAGCTTCCATCAGAAACGGCTTCAAAATACCGGGCGGCTTGATCTAAATCATTAGGAATATATCCAAGAGCAGTGTTGATTCCAACTGTCCCGTTTTTTCCGGCTCCTTCGAAGATGGATTTAATGGCTACGCTTTGTTCGTTAGCATAGCAATATGAAGATAATTCCTCCGTTTGTGATTGTCTTCTTGAAGCTGCTTCTTCTGGTGAACCGTCTCTGAAGAAGCCTGTGAGCGACAATTTGTATTTCCCGTTAGGAAGGTTTTTTATTTCTTGATACATGTCGAAGGCGGTGGTATTACCCCAACCTTGATATAATTCACCGACCCATTTTGTAGCTTCATTTTGTGAATTTACGCCACCACTCCCCATTTTGACGCTTGTGGTAGAGGCCCAAGCCTTACCGTTTTTTGTCATGTCTGGATTGAATATGAATGGAGTGGCATCCAACGGATTTGATGCAGAGGCGTTTTCTTTTAGATAATTGGCAAGAGTCGTATTTCGCAAGTTCTCTTCTATAAGATACCATTGCGCATTTGCTGACATCGGATCTTGGAGCTTGAGGTTTAATACAGTGGAACTTCCATCGTATCCCAAGCAGTCTGCTCCATTTTGGATTGTATAAATATTACTTCCTGGTGTGTTCTCTTTAAATGTGAGAGGCCATGCTGTCCCGTTGTCTACATATCCGTTGTCCCCGAGATACCGTCCAGTGTACATGTTATCCGTTGATATGGTATAAAGTCCTTCGGGTGAACGCGTTAATTTGATTAGTAGTGCTGTGTGGGCATCTCCCAAGGATGCTTGTGTTCCCCATGAGTTGGAACCTGTCAAGAACTTTTGGGCACCTAAGTTGTATAGGTAAAATGACCCTTCTGTCAAGGTGGAACCTGTCCACTGAGGTTGAGCCTTAGTAGTTGTCCCTGCAATGATAAATAGAATAAAAGCAAGAACTTTGAATAAACCCTTTTCTTTCATTTGGATTAGAATTTAGTTAATGTTTTATATGAAATTCTCTGGTGTTCGTTAATAGGTTGATGAGGCTGTTTTTCCGGCGTGTTTTTCAGTCGTTCTCTTAGGGAGAGATAAACCGATACTGGCAAGAATTTAAGTGTCACCGCTGCAAATGTATGGATTTAAAACGATATAAACAATAAATCGGGACATTTTTTTCGTGTTTCTCCTCATAATTTTGTTTTCGTTTGCGTACACGGTGTTTGTGTAATACAATACAGTGTTATATATAACTTGCTGCATGTAAATTTGTTATGATTAATAAACAATCTCTCCCTAAGAGATAAACCGTTTTCATCTCCGCTTGAAAATATTTAGCCATGCAGGGACGTGTCCATAAAATGCAATGTCTTATTTCGGGTATTGAAGGCTAGTATTAGGGAGCAGGCGATAAGCTCGGGATTTACAAATTGACAGAATGTTAAAGAGGCAGGTGCGAGATTCGCGTATTTGTGGACAAGGTGAAGGGGAGTACGGAAAACTCGAGTATTTCGGAGGCGGGGTTTTGACATCCGGGACGGTTTCGGGCATAATGGCTTACAAGGCACGGGGCGGTATGCGGTACATGGTTTACAAAACGGACTCCCAAGTTAATGCAATGGGGAAAACGCTTACTTTTTGATTCCGGTTTTAACGTTTCGGGGACGGGGCAACGGGGAGGAAAAAGCCGGTCACGGCAGGCCGGACAGACACTCCCAAGGTGTTTTCAGGGCAAAAAACAGGGACTGAAAAATCGTTTGCCGCAGATTGAAATTTCTCTTTCAGCCGAACGGAAAATTATTCGGCTGAGAAAAATCGGAAAAATGGGGTAGAAATGTTTCCATATGGCAGTTCCGTCAATCCCTTTTTAAGGAATACCGTTCTAAATGCCCCGTTTCTTCTATCCTTTCCATACGGATAAAACGCCTGAAAACTATCATTTTGCACAGTGCTATGGGCGTATAATGGCCAAAATGAAAGCTTAGGCGTTTCGTTGGGTAAGGGCAAAAAACGCACGGACGGCTGCCCTATGGTGCAGGGCAACCGTCCGCGTGGAACGTCCGTTTGCGGGAAAATCCCGGACGGGGGTTAGCAATACATATTCACGATGGCTTCGTAGAGTTCCTGCTTACCACTGGTCTGGGCCGGTTCGCCTTGGGTCTTGGCGTATGCCACTACGTCTTCGAGCGAAAGCTTGCCTTCTTCGAACTCCTTGCCCTTGCCGGCATCGAAGCTGGCATAACGGTCGGCTACCATTTGTTTGATAGGTGATTTCTCCAACAGTTCGGCGGCGTTCTCCAAGGCACGTGCCATGGCATCCATACCGGCGATGTGGGCGATGAAGATGTCTTCCAAGTCGGTAGAGTTACGACCGGCCCAGAACGTGTCCCGCCCGCCTTACCCAACCCCGCCGTTGCGGATGATTTGCATCATGGCTTGGATGAGTTCGTAGTTGTCGATGGGGAACTGGTCGGTATCCCATCCGTTCTGGTAGTCGCCACGGTTGGCGTCAATGGAGCCCAACATGCCTGCGTCTACGGCACAAGCCAGTTCGTGTTCGAACGTGTGCCCGGCCAATGTGGCATGGTTCACCTCGATGTTCACCTTGAAGTCCTTCTCCAAGCCGTGTGCACGGAGGAAGCCGATGACGGTTTCCGTGTCCACGTCGTACTGGTGCTTGGTCGGTTCCATCGGTTTCGGCTCGATGAGGAACGTGCCTTTGAAGCCTTTGGCGCGGGCATAGTCGCGGGCTGCCTTCAGCATCTGTGCCAGATGTTCCTTTTCACGCTTCATGTCGGTGTTCAGCAGGCTCATGTAGCCTTCGCGCCCGCCCCAAAACACGTAGTTCGTGCCGCCCAGTTCGATGGTGGCATCGATGGCGTTCTTGATTTGCACGGCTGCGCGTGCCACCACGTTGAAATCCGGGTTGGTGGCCGCACCGTTCATATAGCGTTCGTGTCCGAATACGTTGGCCGTGCCCCAAAGGTTCTTGATACCCGTAGCCTGCATCTTTTCCTTGATATAAGCCACGATGGCCTTCATGTTGGCTTCATATTCCTCGATGGAATTGCCTTCGGAGATGAGGTCCACGTCGTGGAAGCAGAAATATTCGATACCCAGTTTCTCCATGATTTCAAAACCGGCATCGGCCTTTTGCTTGGCGATGGCCAAGGCATCCGTGCCCTCGTTCCAGGGGAACGTCTTCGTGCCGCCGCCGAACTGGTCGCCGCCTTCTGCGCAAAGGGTGTGCCACCAAGCCATGGCAAACTTCAACCAGTCTTTCATCTTCTTGCCCATGATGACCTTTTCGGCATCATAGTAGCGGTAAGCCAATGGGTTCTTGCTCTCTTTTCCTTCGAACTTAATTTTTCCGATGCCCGGAAAATACTCTTTCTGTGCCATAATTTTTTGGTTTTAAAAAAAGGTTTATGAAATTAATTTTGAGTTTGATGTATTTGTTACATGCTGCGTAGCACGCCTAACCAACGTTGGTAAGCTTCTTCGTAAACCGGCGTGAGGGCGGTGTCCGGCTCGATGACTTTCAGCCGTTCGAGCGAGGCGAACGCTTCGCGGTTGTCTTTGTAGATGCCGGCTCCGATGCCCGCTCCCTTGGCCGCGCCTACGGAACCGTCGGTCTCATACAGCTCGATGACGGCACCCGTTACTCCGGCCAACGTGTCGCGGAAGAGGGGACTGAGGAACATGTTGGCTTGTCCGGCGTGTATCTTGTCCACCTCCATGCCCATGCCTTTCATCACGTCGATGCCGTAGCGGAAAGAGAAGACAATGCCTTCCTGGGCGGCGCGCACGATGTGGTTGCGGTTATGGATGTTGAAATTGATGCCATGTATGGCGCAGCCTGTTTCCTTGTTTTGCATGACACGTTCGGCTCCGTTGCCGAAAGGAATGATGCTGAGTCCTTCGCTGCCCACGGGCACGCTCTCGGCCATGCGGTTCATCTCCTCGTAGCTGCATCCTTCGGGCACGATGTTGCGGCGCACCCATGAATTCAGGATGCCGGTGCCGTTGATGCAGAGCAATACGCCGAGGCGCGTCTGTTCCGTGGCGGGGAATGCCGTGCGGTTGTAAGTCCCTGCGGCGTGGTTGACGTGGGCGAAAGTGTTGACAC
>OAWM01000943.1_pt1 | contig 13132 bp, 6 predicted proteins | sample 1495501 | NCBI WGS metagenome assembly OAWM01 (sample SAMEA2580210, study PRJEB22360) | human gut metagenome | biome: human gut; feature: human-associated habitat; material: faeces | place: Denmark | collected 2008/2010 | reverse complement strand
AGTTCTTCGGAAACTAAGTCAATCGACTAAGTGGCAACAATTGATTACAACGATCTATTTATTAACAAATTAAACAAAAAGTATGTGTCTATGAAAAGGTTGACTTATCTATTACTATGCTTGTTTGCAAGTATAGCGTTCGCAACGGCTCAGACCACGAAGGTGACCGGTACGGTTATCTCGGCGGAAGACGATGGACCTATCATTGGAGCCTCTATCGTAGTAGCTGGTACTACTACCGGTACTGTAACGGATTACAACGGAGCGTTCACCTTGGATGTTCCTTCTAACGCGAAAAAGCTAATCGTTTCCTACATCGGTATGAAATCTGTGGAAGTGGCAGTAAAACCAATCATTAAAGTCACGATGGAATCTGACTCTCAGAACTTGGATGAAGTCGTGGTTGTCGGTTACGGAACTCAAAGAAAAAAGGATGTGACGAGTGCCATATCTAAAGTAGGAGGTGAAGACTTAAGCAACTTGGCAACAGCGTCTTTCGACACTCAATTAGCCGGACGTGCCGCTGGTGTACAGGTTACGACTCCTAGTGGCGTATTGGGAAGCGGCCCTCAATTCAAGATCCGTGGTATGAGTACGATCAGTTCAAACTCTCAGCCGTTATTTATCGTAGATGGCATGCCGATCGCCACCGGTGATAACGCCGATGGAAAAACCGGCTTAGGAATGGCTTACGCTTCTTACAATGCGATGTCTGATATTAACCCGAATGACATCGAATCCATTGAAATATTGAAAGACGGTGCGGCTACAGCTATCTATGGCTCCCGTGCGGCAAATGGAGTTGTATTGATCACAACTAAAAAAGGCTCCAAGGGACGTACTCAAGTAACTTACGATGGCTATGTAAGCGCAGCCAGCGCAGCTAAATTGCATGATCTTCTGGGAGCGAAAGATTTCGTGACTATCGCTAACGAGAAATACGAGAACTGGGGAATGAAAGGACAGGCTGTTTACGATCCGAACGGACCGGACACAAACTGGAATGATTATATTTTCCGTACAGGTTTCCAGCACAATCATAGCTTATCCGCCAGTGGTGGTACGGATAAAAGCCAATATTATGTATCATTAGGTTTCACGGAACAAGAAGGTATCATTCGCGCCAATGACTTAAACCGTTTGAGCTTAAAGGCAGATTTGACACAACAAGCGACAAAATGGTTACGCATCGGATTAAATGGCCAGATGACCCGTACCCGGGTTAATGGTGTCATGAATGACGAGAATTCATTGGGTGGCGTAGGTTTCGCCGGCACTCGTATGCTTCCAAACGTATCTGTATTCAATCCGGATGATCCTACTGGTTACAATATCGACGCTGAAAACCGTAAGACATTAGGTCGCGGAAGCAACCTTTCCTATATTGATAATGGTATCCAGAATATCGTCTGGGCATTAGACAATAACGTAAACCGTACGACCAATACCCGTGTATTAGGTGGTGGATGGGCTGAAATCACATTCATGGACGGATTGACTTTAAAGACACAAGCTGGCTTAGACATCTCGAATGTTAAAGATTTCATGGTATGGAACCCGGAATCAGGAGACGGATACGGCTATGGCGGCTTATTGGAAGAAATCAATACCACATACACGAACTGGAACTGGCAAAACGTAATCAACTTTAACCGTACATTCAATGATGTACATAATCTGACGGCGACAGCGGTACAAGAGTACACCCATCAAGAATATGAATATACGGACGCAACCGTGCAACAAATATCCGATGCTTTCTTCACCGACCATATCATTTCCAACACATTTGGTGAGAGATTCGTATCTGGAGGTAAAACGTTTATGGGATTAGCCTCCTATATGTTCCGTGCGAATTACAACTATGATAGTAAATATTATATCGGAGCCTCCGTCCGCACAGACGGCTTATCCAGCCTTCCGAAAGACACCCGCTGGGGTACATTCTGGGGAGGATCAGCCGCTTGGCGTATCTCTCGCGAAAAATTCTGGAGCGAATCAACTATTAATGATTGGTTTAACGACTTACGTATCCGTGCCAGCTACGCTACAATCGGAAACTCTGACCTAGGGAATTATTTCCCTTATCTGGGAACTTACGGGGCGAAGAAAGCAGGATCGAATACAGCTATCGCTTGGAACCGTATGGGTAACAGCCAGCTTAAATGGGAAACAACTGAGACTTTCGATATCGGATTGGATGGCTCTTTCTTTAATAACCGCCTGACATTCGAGCTAGCTTATTGGCAAAAGAACTCCAAAGACTTGGTGTTGGAAGTTCCTACAGCACCTACCGCTGGTATTCCTTACAACTCATATTTTGATAATATCGGTAAGATCAAGAACTCCGGTATGGAATTGACAGTTAACGCTACAATCATCGCTACCAAAGATTGGAACTGGCAAACTAATTTCAACTTCTCCACAGCTAAGAACACGGTGAAGAGCTTATACGGCGGAACAGACATCGTAGACAATTACACAATCATTCGTGAAGGAGAGTCATATAGATCTTTATATGGATATGATTATTACGGCGTAAACGCCGCAAACGGTAATCCGATCTGGAGTAAGGCGGACGGTTCATTAGTGCAATTCGACACATTCGGCTCTTACGACTATGCGGAATATGATCCTTCCAACCCTTCGGATGTCTCCAAGGCTTCTTCCTTGGACGCTAGCGACCGTAAGGTATTAGGTTCATCTATGCCTACTTGGTACGGAGGTTGGAATAATACAGTTTCTTACAAGAATTTCGATTTAAATGTATTCTTCCGCTTCTCCGGAGGTAATAAGATCATGAACGCTTCTCGTCAAAGCGCATTGTTCAATATGGATTTCTCCAACAATGGAACAGAAATCTTAGGCCGCTGGATTTCTCCAGAGCAACCGGGTGACGGCATGACTCCAAAAATCGGTTATGGAGACGCCTCTTCCTTATTCAATGATGGATATACGGATTCACACTTCGTTGAGAGCGGCAATTACCTAAAACTATCGACGTTAGCTTTAGGCTATACACTACCGAAGGCGGTCGTATCCAAACTGAACATGACAAAGATTCGTTTCTATGTTCAAGGACAGAACTTACTCACTATCACAGGTTATTCCGGATTGGATCCTGAGACAAACTCTCGTTTAGGTGTAGATTGGAACGGTATGCCACAGCAACGTTCATTCACTTTTGGAGCGAACATTACATTCTAATTTCACAAACTAAGAAAAGTTACAATTATGTTATACAAGAAATTATATAAAAACATTTCAGTAGTAGCGTTAGGGACAGCCCTGTTCTCGCTACCCGTGTTCACCGCCTGCGAAAGCGACGTCGTAGACCTTGAACCTGTTGACAAATTCTCCGAGCTTACGGCATACGGGACAGAAGAACGTTGCGAGTTAGCCGTAGTCGGAGCTTACGATGCCGCACAATGTGGTATGTACGTAGATCCAAATGACTTTGGGTGGGCACGCGGTTATCCTTTTGGAGCGGCCAGTATATTGCAAGGCGAAATGCGCGGTGAAGATATGAACCTAACCGCCCAATTCTATGATTATACCTATTCCGCGACCTATAATTTGACTACCGCTAATAACGTGGCGATGTGGGAAACCTCTTTCGAGGCTATTAACCGCTATAATACGGTATACGCAGGTATAGAAGGTGCGGTAGCTGCGGGTGTCATAACCGAAGAGAAAGGGAATCAGTACAAAGGAGAATGCCTGTTCTTACGTGCGTTAACCTATCACAACTTGATGATCCATTATGCCCTGCCCTACAACGTAGAAGGTAACAATAACTACGGTATGCCTATTTATACGAAAGCCGTAAATGATCCCAGCCAACTCGCTGAGCAACAAAGCATAGGCCGTTCTACCGTTAAGGATACTTACGATCAGATATTAAGCGACTTGAATAATGCGGAAAGCATGCTTCCGGACATTATCGATGCCGATAAGATCGGCCGCGCAAGCAAAGGTGCCGCCATAGCACTGAAAACGCGCGTATATTTGCATATGCGTGATTGGAACAATGTAGTTACTGAAGCTAAGAAACTGGAAGGCGGACGTTTCATTCTGGAAACCAATCCAGCCACTCCTTTCGTTTCTTACAAAGACAATCAGGAATCTATATTCTCCATTCCGAATGACTCTCAAGATAACGGGTCTGTAAATGGAGCTATGTCCGCTATGATGTCTGCCCGTGAAGGTGGCCGTGCGATGTGCCCGACATCCCCTACCCTTTACAACTCCAAATTCTGGAAAGGGGATGACAAGCGTCGTAACCTCGTCCTTTATCGTGCGTCTGACGATTATTACTTCTGTGATAAATACCAGAATCCCCAAACACGTGAAGAGTACGCCCCGATCCTGCGCTATGCCGAGGTATTGCTAAACGAGGCCGAGGCTGCCGCACGTGCGGGAGACAAGACTCTCGCATTGGAGAAATTGAATCAAGTAAGAGACCGTTCTTTGGCCGACCCCGCTACACAGACGTATAAGGCAAGCGATTTCGCCAACACGAAAGCACTGGTGGAAGCTATCCTTTGGGAGCGTCGCATTGAGTTCCAAGGTGAAGGTCGCCGTTGGGAAGACATTCATCGTTTAGCGGCTGACGACTTGCTGCCGTCCGGTGGTATTCCCGCTAAAATCGAATATAACAATGTGAAGAACCAAGGCGCATTCGTTGTTGGTGGAGAAGTGAAAGCTGAATGGTTCGGCAACAGCAAACAGTTCATCCCGTACACGGATAAACGCTTTATTTGGCCGATTCCATTGAATGATATATTAAGAAACCCCACGCTAGCCGCACAACAGAACGCAGGCTGGTAGAATATAGACACACTCTTATTTTTTACTATGCAGGGGACATGAGAGGGCGAGACCGGGAGGTTCCGCCCTCTTTTCTTTTAAAACGTATTGACATAATAATTCACGGGAAATCATTATCTTTGCACTCTCTAAAAGAGGCTTATTCGTTATTTCGTGATAAATACTAATAAATCAACGATATGATTCTATTCTTTCAATCTTCAACAAAGACGGTGCTGGCTGTAGAGGCCGCGCACGCTTTCTCTCCTGAAGACACTCAAAAACTGGTTTGGTTGTTTAGCGAGGCGACTCCTGTTCAATCAGAAACATTGGAAGGCTGGTACGTAGGGCCACGCCGGGAAATGATTACCCCGTGGAGTACGAACGCCGTTGAAATTACCCAGAACATGGGCCTGACCGGTATTTCCCGTATTGAGGAATATTTTCCTGTTTCTTCTGGCGATGCGGATCACGATCCGATGTTGCAACGTATCTACAATGGCTTGAATCAGGAGATCTTCACGATCAGTAAAAAACCGGATCCTATTGTCTACATTGAGGATTTGGAAGTGTACAACCAACAAGAGGGCTTGGCTCTAAGCCAAGAGGAGATCGCTTACTTGAACGAGGTAAGCCAGAAGTTGGGACGTAAGTTGACCGATAGCGAGGTGTTCGGTTTCTCCCAAGTAAACTCGGAACACTGCCGACATAAAATATTCGGAGGTGTATTCATCATCGACGGCGAGGAAAAAGAAAGTTCCTTGTTCAACTTGATCAAGAAAACTTCCGCCGAGAACCCTAATAAATTGGTTTCCGCTTATAAAGATAACGTAGCGTTCAATGAAGGACCGACGGTAGAGCAATTCGCTCCCCTATCCGGTGACAAACCCGATTTCTTCGCCGTAAAAGATATCAAGACGGTTATCTCCTTGAAAGCCGAGACGCATAACTTCCCGACAACCGTTGAGCCGTTCAACGGTGCCGCTACCGGAACAGGTGGTGAGATTCGTGACCGTCTGGGCGGTGGTAAGGCATCCTTGCCGATAGCGGGAACAGCGGTCTATATGACCTCTTACCCTCGTACGGAAGGCGCTCGCAAATGGGAGAAAGTCCTAGACCCTCGTCCTTGGTTATACCAGACTCCGGAGCAGATCTTGATCAAGGCTTCCAATGGCGCTTCCGATTTCGGTAATAAATTTGGCCAGCCGCTTATCTGTGGTTCTTTATTGACTTTCGAGCACACGGAGAACGATAAGAAATACGCTTACGACAAAGTAATCATGCTTGCCGGCGGTGTAGGTTTCGCAAATATGCGCGATGCCTTGAAGGGCGATCCGGAACCGGGCGAGAAAGTGGTCGTGATCGGTGGCGATAACTACCGTATCGGTATGGGTGGTGGAGCCGTCTCTTCCGTAAACACGGGGCAATATACAAGCGGTATCGAGTTGAACGCCGTACAGCGTGCCAACCCGGAAATGCAGAAACGTGCGGCTAACGTGATCCGTGCGATCGCCGAGTCTGACGAGAACCCGATCGTCTCTATCCATGACCATGGCGCGGGTGGACACCTCAACTGCTTGTCTGAGTTGGTGGAGGCTACCGGCGGACACATCGATATGAGCAAATTGCCGATTGGTGACCCGACTCTCTCAGCGAAGGAGATCGTAGGAAACGAGAGCCAAGAGCGCATGGGCTTATTGATGAAAGAAGAAGATGTAGCCCGTGTAAAACGTATCGCGGATCGTGAACGTGCCCCGATGTATGTGGTAGGCGAGACTACTAACGACATGAAGTTTGTCTTCGAACAAGCGGACGGCGTAAAACCTATCGATATCAAGCTGGAATATATGTTCGGTAAACCGCCTAGAACGGTTATGACAGACCATACGGTCACTGAATCTTATCAACCGGTTGTTTACAAAGAATCCGAACTTCACCATTATTTGGAGAACGTACTTCAATTGGAGGCCGTAGCCTGCAAGGATTGGTTAACAAACAAAGTAGACCGTTCCGTAACCGGTAAGATCGCCCGCCAGCAATGTCAAGGTGAATTACAATTGCCGTTGAGCGACTTAGGTGCCGTAGCGTTGGATTACCGCGGGAAAGCTGGTATCGCAACTTCTATCGGTCACGCTCCCCAGGTAGCCATGGTTGATCCGGCCGCCGGTTCCGTTATGGCAATCGCCGAGTCATTGACCAATATCGTATTCGCTCCGCTGACAGATAAGTTGGAGAGCGTATCCTTAAGTGCCAACTGGATGTGGCCGTGCCGTAACGAAGGTGAGGATGCCCGTCTGTACACAGCCGTACAAGCCGCTTCCGACTTCGCTTGCAGCTTAGGTATTAATATCCCGACCGGTAAGGACTCCTTATCCATGACGCAGAAATATGGCGACGATAAGGTGATCGCCCCGGGTACGGTGATTATCTCCGCAGGTGCAGAGGTTAGCGATATCAAGAAAATCGTCTCCCCGGTAGTAGCTCAAGACAAGAATACATACATTTATTATATAGACTTCTCTTTCGATACCTTGAAGTTGGGTGGTTCCGCTTTCGCTCAAGCTTTGAACAAGCTGGGTAATGAGGTTCCGACCGTGAAAGATCCGGAATACTTCCGTGACGCTTTCAACGCCGTACAAGATGCGATCGAGAAGAGACTCATCCTTGCCGGACACGATATCTCAGCGGGAGGTATGATCACCGCCCTGTTAGAGATGTGCTTCGCCAACGTAGAGGGTGGTTTGGATGTCAACTTGGATAAGATCTCCGAGAGCGATATCGTGAAGATCCTGTTTGCCGAGAATCCGGGTATCTTGGTTCAGGTAAAGGACAAGAAGGCATTCGAAAAGTTGATGGAAGAAGCTGGCGTAGGTTTCGCCATCATCGCCAAACCGACCGACGAGCGCCATGTATTGGTATCGAAAGACGGCATCCAATATCACTTCGGCATCGACTATATGCGTGACGTATGGTACGAATCTTCTTATAAACTGGATGTAAAGCAGAGCGGAAGCGTTTGTGCCGGAAACCGTTTCGAGAACTATAAGATGCAGCCCGTACAGTACAAGTTCCACAAGGACTTTACCGGAAAGCTTTCTTCTTACGGACTCTCAGCCGAACGCCGCGCTCCGAACGGCATCAAGGCTGCGGTAATCCGTGAGAAGGGTACGCAATGCGAGCGTGAGACAGCTTACGCCTTGTATCTGGCTGGTTTCGACGTGAAGGATGTCCATATGACGGACTTGGCTAGCGGACGTGAGACTTTGGAGGATGTAAACTTCATCGTATTCTGCGGTGGTTTCTCCAACTCCGACGTATTAGGTTCCGCCAAGGGCTGGGCCGGCGGTTTCTTGTATAACGAGAAAGCCAAGAAAGCGATCGACAACTATTACGCACGTAAAGATACGTTGAGCATGGGTATCTGTAACGGTTGCCAGTTGATGGCCGAGTTAGGCTTGGTTTATCCGGAGCACGAGAAAAAGCATAAGATGGTTCACAATGATTCCCATAAGTTCGAGTCTAACTTCGTTAGCTTGGAGATCCCGAAAAACAACTCCGTAATGTTCGGCTCCTTGAGCGGCACGAAGTTGGGTGTATGGGTAGCTCATGGTGAAGGTAAGTTCGAGTTCCCCTACGAGGAGAAGGAGTACAACATCATCGCTAAATACAACTACGATGGCTATCCCGCCAACCCGAACGGTTCTCCTTGGTCCGTTGCCGGTGTTTGCTCAAAGGACGGCCGCCATTTAGCCATGATGCCTCACCCCGAACGTGCGATCTTCCCTTGGCAGTGCGGTTATTACCCCGCCGACCGTAAGGAGAACGACGAGGTCACTCCATGGATCGAGGCGTTCGTGAACGCTCGCAAGTGGATCGAGAATAATAAGTAAAAATAACAGGGGTTGTTTTTAGCGTTCTTTGAACCTTAAAAACAACCCTTGTTTCTATATCTCCTTAAAGTTTCTTGGTAACCGCCTTTTGATTGAACTCATCCACACGGTAGAATAGACTTTACAACGAATCCACGATTTTAATATCCAAGCCGGTACAGGGGGGATTATCGGTAACTATTACTTTATACAACCGTAATATCCCTGCAACACCCCGCTAATATCTTTGCCTCCGAAATTAATAGACACAGAATTTAATAGAAGAATCATGGAAAGGTTATTTAAAATCAGAATCTTTACGGTTATGTTCTTTTTAGCCGTAGCTTCTATAGCAGCGAACGCTAAAGAAAGTAAGAAGGAAGGTGACAATTATCATGCAAAGCAAATTCTCATCGTAGGTTTGCACGATAACGTGAAATCAAACTATTTCTACAATGGGATGATCGCCGAAGAGACCGGTATGAAAGCGGATAGTATCGACCAAACGTATAATACGATCATCGCCGAGAATATCGCCGCATCCGTAAAGAACGGAGATTGCAAGTTTATTCCGGCAAACGCTACACAAGTGACCGGACAGGTACTGAATGAGATCAAGGTTAACGGGGAGAGCGAGGATTGCTATTCCGATCTTTCAGCCGTGCCGACCGAAGAGTTACAAAAGGTATTGGATAATGCTGACGCTGATTATCTGCTAGTATTAAACCAGCATTATCTTAAATGGCAAGACCAACCCTTGCGCACGCTTTTCCATATCGTCAGCTATACCTTATTCGACAAAGATAAAAATGAGGTATATAGGGGGAATAACTTCTTTACCTGCATGAATCTTGAGAACCCGGATAAACTCAGAAAGAGCAGCCGCAAGAGTTCATCCAAGATAGCATCTACCATTATCAAGACTTTGGACGAGGACTAACCTTCTTTTTTATAGACACATTTATAATTTTCTCGTTGAGCCTAATGGATATCCTTCATTAGGCTTTTTTCTTTATTTAAACCTACACACGGATGTAATCTCTTTGCAAAACCGGACACTTACTTTTGCGCCGTAAAAGATATTTAGGTTTAATTTTAAAAAGATTATTATGAGGATGTTTAACAAACTTACATGCAGGCTGCTTGCCTGTTTGTTATTTTTTAATTGCTTGCCGGCTCTCTTGTCTGCGCAAGGAACGCAAGCGATTATCACCGGTACGGTCGTGGATAATAAAGGGGAATCAGTGATCGGAGCCACGATCCAAGTCAAGAATGAATCTACCGGATTCTTCACGGGCTCTATCACGAACGATAAAGGAGAATACACCATCAAGCAGCTTCCGCTAGGTTCTCCTTATACCGTTACAGCTTCTTATATCGGTTATGGGGAACAGAAAAAGACAGGATACGCATTGAACCAAGGGGATATGCTTCGAGTGGATTTCAAGCTAGCGGAGGAATCGGTGGAGATCCAAGCTGTCGAGGTAGTCGCTAATTCCTTGAAGAACATGGTTCCGAAGATCGGCGCGGCAACATCTATCTCCGCTCAAAATATCACGAAGCTTCCGGTAAACGGCCGTAACTTCACCTCCCTGATGGATCTCTCGCCATTGAGTAGCGGAGGAAATATCGCCGGGCAATTATCATCCTCAACGAATTACACCATCGACGGTATGACGGCTAAAGGAACCGTAGCGAGCGGAACGACTTCCGGCGCTTATACGATATCCATGGAAGCCGTCCGCGAGTTTGAGGTGGTAACCAATCAATATGACGTGACCAACGGACGTTCCGGGGGCGGCACCGTGAGCGCTGTCACGAAATCAGGAACCAATACTTTCACCGGAAGTGTATTCGGATTCGGTCGTGCCGATTGGTTATCCAGTTCCTATGATATACGGGGAAATAAATCGACTTCCGACTTCTCTACCTATCAATATGGTTTCTCTTTGGGAGGCCCGATCGTGAAAGACCGTGCGCACTTCTATGTCGTATGGGATCACCAACAGGATTCCCGTCCGATTTATATAGCGGATATCAAGACGGCGGCGGACGAGTCTCGCTATAATGTCACTCAATCTACGCTAGACCGTTATCTGGATATCGCCCGTACTAAATACGGAGTCTCAAATGACCCTCAATTCGGGGAGTTCGGTAAGAAGAAGCAGACGAACGCGGTCTTCGCCCGTATCGACTGGCAGTTGAACGCAACCAACTTGTTAACCATTCGCAATAATTTCATCAACGAGGATAATAAACAGAGCGAGAGCGATAACTCCAGTATCAATCTTTACGAGGTTTGGATCGACCGCAAATCGCATAACAACAGCTTACTCGCTACCTTACGCTCGGTATTAAGCCCAAAGCTGACCAACGAGTTGAAGCTTCAACATTTCTTGGTTTACGAGGCCACGACCCCGAACAAGCAATTGCCAAGCTCTAATATCCCAAGAGCAATCGTAGAGAACGTGGAATCTATATCTGGTGACAAAAGCATGTACACTTCCATCCAACTTGGAGGTCAACGCTACGCTCCCGAACATTTCAAGGATAATGTACTTCAATTGGTAGACAATATGTATTATAATACGGACCGCATCAACTATACATTCGGAGCGGACTTCATGTACACCAATATGAAATCACTCTACGGCAGTGAGATGAACGGACGGTTTTATTTCACGGGACTGGATAATTTCGAGAATATGACTCCTTACCGCTATGCCCGGGAAATCGCCTTGGTAGATGATCCTACCGTAAAGATGAATACCTTGAACTCCGCTATCTACGGACAATTACAAACGAAGCTTTTCACCGGATTCGAGGTCATGGCCGGTATCCGTGCGGATTATACCCGTTATTTCAACCACGCGAACTTTAACCAGACTGTTTATGACGAACTAGGCTTACGTACGGACAACGTAATCTCCACCTTCCAGTTGCAACCCCGCGTTCAATTCACGTGGGACGTGAATGATAAACATCAAGATATTATCCGCCTTGGCGCCGGTATCTTCGGTTCGGATTTAAACAACTATTCCATGATCAACAATATGCTGTTCGACGGTACGAAGGTAGCGTCCGTGGATATACAAGGCAATTTGGTTCCGACACCGAATTTCCCGGCATACCGCAAAGATCCTTCTACCGCTCCGGGCGTTGATTTATTCAACAACCCGAATATCCAAAAGATCAGCACGATCAATATGAATAGTAAGGATGCCCGTGTACCGGTAGTATATAAGTTGAACGCCAGCTACACGCATTTCTTCTCCGATCGCTTGCGGGTAGGTATCAGTGCTTACGCCAACTGGGCACGCCATAATTATATGTACGTAGACCGTAATATGGTGGATGAGCCTTACTTCCGTATCGCCGCCGAGGGGAATCGTGGCGTGTTCGTCCCCGCCGAGAGTATCAATACCAAGAACGGAGCTACCGACTGGATGCAAGGACGTAAAAGTGATAAGGTAGGCCGTGTGCTGGAATTAATCAGCGATGGAAAAATCAACCAATATGCGTTCGTGGTAGATGGAACTTGGCGTTATTTCAAGGATGGCGAGCTTTCTTTCAGCTATACGTGGAACGATTCCAAGGATAACACCTCTTACAACGGTAACGTAGCGAATACAGCGACTCTAGCCTTGATGGTAAAAGATGATCCTCGTGATTTGAGTACCATGACTTACTCGGACAACCAATTCCGCCATAAGGTCGTATTCTACGGTACGGCTCCTTCTTTCTGGGGAATCAGCGTAGGCTTGCGTTTCTCCGGGATCGGTGGAACCCGCTACTCTTTAGCGGTTAGTGGTAATATGAACGGTGATTTCGTATCATCCAACGACTTGGCTTATATCTATGACCCGAACGATAGTAATACGCCTCAATATCTTCGTGAGGGTATCCAAGCGATCTTGGACAACCCGGAAGCGGAGAAGAGCGTAAAAGATTATATCCGTAAAAACTATGGGAAGGTTGCCGAGCGTAACGGTGGCGTAAATGGCTTCTACGGTACTTTCGATTTGCGCTTGAACAAGAACTTCAAGATCTATAAGACTCATTCCATCGAGGCCTCGATAGACTTTTTCAATTTCCTGAATATGCTGAACAAGGACTGGGGTGCCGGACATAATCTAGGCAAGCAGAATATCTACTCCATCAAGAGTTTTGACGCGGAGAAGAAGCAATACGTATATAACGTAAACAAAAACACGGGTGTATCCAATATGAACGGAAACCCTTGGCAGATTCAAATCGGCGTACGTTATAAATTCTAACTAACATATTCTATATTCAAATCATAAAAAAAATTACGATGAAGAAACAATTCTTATCATTCACGCTTTTACTTGCGTTATCCACTTGGATAGCGCAAGCCGCTACCGTAAGAGGCACTGTATCCGATACGGCAGGGGAACACCCACAAAGGGTGCGCGGTACGGGGATGGTCTGAG
>OAWM01000937.1_pt1 | contig 13202 bp, 9 predicted proteins | sample 1495501 | NCBI WGS metagenome assembly OAWM01 (sample SAMEA2580210, study PRJEB22360) | human gut metagenome | biome: human gut; feature: human-associated habitat; material: faeces | place: Denmark | collected 2008/2010 | reverse complement strand
AGCCGTAGCGGCTACGACCACCGTGTAGTCCATGGCACCTTTTTCACGCAGCGTGTTGACGATGTTGGCCACGGTGGAGCCTTTCTGCCCGATGGCCACATAGATGCAGTACACCGGTTTGCCCGCCTCGTATGCGGAACGTTGGTTGATGATGGTGTCGATGGCTATCGCGGTCTTCCCCGTTTGGCGGTCGCCGATGATCAATTCGCGTTGTCCCCGTCCGATGGGAATCATGGCGTCGATGGCCTTGATGCCTGTCTGCAGAGGTTCAGATACCGGTTGGCGGTAAATGACTCCGGGAGCTTTGCGTTCCAGCGGCATTTCGAAAAGTTCCCCTCCTACGGTGCCTCTTCCGTCCAAAGGAACGCCCAACGGGTCGATGACGCGCCCCAGCATGTTCTCGCTGACCCGTATGGAGGCGATGCGTCCCGTACGTTTCACAATCATGCCCTCTTTGATGAGGTCGGTGGCTCCTAAGAGGACGGCTCCCACGTTGTCTTCTTCCAGGTTCATCACCACTCCCATCACTCCGTTTTCAAATTCCAATAATTCATTGGCCTCGGCATGGAGCAATCCATAAATACGTGCCACGCCGTCGCTGACCTGCAACACCGCGCCCACTTCGTCGAACTGGATGGACGTGTTGATTCCTTTGAGCTGTTGGAGCAATACCTCCGAAACCTCGCTGGGTCTTATCTTATCTGGCATATTCTTGTTTCCTTTTCATTATACGATTCTTCTGTTTTTCTCGATGAACTGTTTCTTCACGCGTTTCAACTGTCCGGCTATGCTGGCGTCGATTCGCCAATAGCCGATTTCCAGAATGCCGCCACCGATGATGTCGGGGTCTACCTTGGTGTTGAATTCCACCGTGCGTCCCCGATAGCGTTTCAGGATGAGCGCTTTCAGCTCGTTGAGGGTTTCCTCCGGTAGCGGCATTGCCGTGACAAGTTTTCCCTGACGTATTTTTTTCTTTTTCCGATATAAGAATAAGAAAGAATGCAGGATGAAAGCCAATAGCTTTTCGCGCCTTTTTTCAAGTAGCAGATAGAAGAATTTGGTCAACTCTTCGCATGTGTCCGCTCCGGCGGTAGCATTGTGCAAGAGCTTTATTTTCTCTGTACGGCTCACCATCGGATTCTCTATCGTATGGCGGAACTCCGGAAGCTGGTTGTATTGGAACAGGAGTTGTTGGGCCTGTTCGTACACCAAGGTTTCGTGTCCGTTCTCGCATGCGAAGAGCAACAATGCGCGGGCATAACGTCTTGCAATAATTCCTATATCCATTATTCAATGTTGTTGTTTGATTTAACTTCGTCCAACAGTCTGTTCACTAATTCAAGCTGTTCCTTATCATCAGACAGTTTTTTACGCAATACCTTTTCAGCCACATCTACAGACAGTATCGCTACTTGCCGACGTATGTCGTTGATGGCGCTTTCTTTTTCCGCAGCTATCTGGTGGCGGGTTTCATCCAAAGCTTTCCGCGCTTCGGTGCGAGCCCGTTCGCGTGCTTCGGCGATGATGCGGTCGCGCGTGGCGGAAGCTTCTTTCAGTATGGCGGTCTGCTCTTCGTGTGCCCGTGCCAGCAGTGCTTCGCTTTCGGCTTTTACCTGCTGCAACTGCTCGTTGGCCTGGCGGGCAGCCTCCAGCGAACTGTCTATGTATTGTTTCCGTTTGTCCACCATTCCGGTGATGACAGGAAATGCGTATTTAGCCAAGATGAAGAATACGATTCCGAATATAATCACCATCCAGAACAGTGTGCCCGGATCCGGGGTTAGCAGTCCCATAAGCAACAACGGTTTAGAGGAACAATGTCAAAAGACAAACGACAATGGCGATGAGGGCTACACCTTCTATCAAAGCTGCCGCGATGATCATATTCATACGCACGTTGTTGGATTCCGACGGTTGTCGTGCAATGGCGTCCATGGCCGAGCCGCCGATGCGTCCGATACCTATACCTGCACCCAAAACGGCAATACCAGCGCCAATCGCTGCACCCAACTTGGTAAGACCTATACCTCCGATAGCTTGTAATAAAATGGATAATAACATAATGTTTCTGTTTTTAAGGGTTATACTTAATTTTCTAATAGTTTTCCTTTAATTCTCTTCTTTTACGCGTGACAGTCCGATGAACACGGCCGACAACATGGTGAATACATACGCTTGGATGAAGGCTACAAGAAGTTCCAGCATGTCCATGAAGATACCGAAAAGTACGGATATGACCGTCATGGAACCGTTGATGACCGGACCTGCCTTCACCGTAATGAAGATAATGGCTACCAAACTTAGGATGGCTGCGTGCCCGGCCATGATGTTGGCAAACAGACGGATCATCAAAGCAAATGGTTTGGTGAAAATCCCGAATAGCTCAATCATAGGCATGAGAGGCACGGGAACTTTCAACCATAAGGGGACTTTCGGCCAAAAGATATCCTTCCAATAGGCTTTTGTTCCGCAGATGTTGGTGAAGAGAAAGGTGCACAATGCCAATACCAATGTAATGGCAATGTTTCCCGTGACGTTAGCTCCTCCCGGAAAGATTGGAAGAATACCCATCAGGTTGTTAACCAGAACGAAAAAGAACGCGGTCAGCAAGTAGGGAGCGTATCTCCGGTAGTCTTCCCCGATACATCCTTTGATGACTTCATCGTTTATCATGACCACCAGAGCCTCTATCATGCCCACACCGCCTTTAGGTGCTCCTTCGCTCACTTCGTGACGCTTGTACCAACGCGCACATCCCAGCATGATGGCCACCAATATGGCGCTGTTGATGAACAGTGCCAGCACGTTTTTGGTGATGGAGATGTCGAACGGACGGATTTCTTCTCCCGTGGCGTCTTTTTCTACGATTTTATTTTTATATTCGCCATCCGGTGCGATGTATAATCCTTCGTATCGGGCTTGATTTCTCAGACGGGCAGAAGAAAATATATGCCAACCGGAAGAGCTTTTCACAATCACGGGCAAGGGGATGCGTATGGAGGCATCTCCGATGTCTGTGATATGCCATTCGTATGCGTCTTCGATGTGGCCGAAAACGATTTCGTACACATCTATTTCTTGGGTTTCTTCAGCCTGTGCCTGCCGTGGCATGAACATCAACAGGCATAAACCTATACAGCATAAATATTTTAGTAGCTTCATTCCTTAAACTTATCTTTTTATGCAGCCTGACCTGAAAGGGGTCAGGCCGTCACTTCCGTTACGCAGACGGAGACTGTGTTGTCATTCACTTCTACAAAACCACCTGAAATGTTCAAGCAGATCTTGTCTTTTCCACTCCGGTAAACGACTTCTCCTGCGTCGAGGGACGAAATCAGGGGCGCGTGGTTGTGGAATACGGCGAACTGTCCGGCACTGCCGGGAAGTCTTACGTACTTCACCGGGCCTTCGAACAAAGTCTTTTCCGGCGACACGATGAGCAAATGAATTTTATCCTCTTCCATACGATTTAGTTTTGGGCTGCGCTCAACAATTCTTTTCCTTTGGCAATGGCGTCTTCAATGGTGCCCACGTTGAGGAAAGCCTGTTCGGGAAGGTCGTCCACCTCTCCGTCCAATATCATTTTGAATCCTTTGATGGTGTCTTCGATGGATACCATGACGCCCGGCACGCCTGTGAACTGTTCGGCCACGGCAAAGGGTTGCGACAGGAAACGTTGTACCCGTCGTGCGCGGTTCACCGTCAGACGGTCTTCGTCCGAAAGCTCGTCCATGCCGAGGATGGAAATGATGTCTTGCAGCTCCTTGTTCCGTTGCAGGATTTGTTTGACGCGCTGGGCCGTTTCGTAATGTTCCTGTCCCACGATGAGCGGATCAAGAATACGCGATGTGGATTCCAAGGGATCCACCGCAGGATAAATGCCCAACTCCGTGATTTTACGGCTCAGTACGGTCGTGGCATCCAGATGCGTGAATGTCGTGGCCGGGGCAGGGTCGGTCAAGTCGTCGGCAGGCACGTACACGGCCTGTACAGACGTGATAGATCCGTTCTTCGTGGACGTGATTCGTTCTTGCATCTGTCCCATTTCGGAAGCCAGTGTCGGCTGATAACCCACGGCCGAGGGCATACGTCCCAACAGGGCGGACACTTCGGAACCGGCCTGGGTGAAACGGAAGATGTTGTCGATGAAGAACAGAATGTCACGCGGTCCGTCTCCCTTATTGTTGTCACGGAAAGACTCGGCTAAGGTCAGACCGGAAAGCGCTACGGAAGAACGTGCGCCCGGCGGTTCGTTCATCTGTCCGAATACCATGGCCACTTGGGATTTTTCCACCTCATCCATGTCTACTTTCGACAGGTCCCAATGCCCGGCTTCCATGCTTTTCAGAAATTCGTCGCCGTATTTGATGACACCGGACTCAATCATTTCGCGTAGCAGGTCGTTACCCTCACGCGTACGTTCTCCCACACCGGCGAACACGGAAAAGCCGTTATGCTTTTTGGCAATGCTGTTGATGAGCTCCTTGATTAATACCGTTTTTCCTACGCCCGCCCCACCGAACAATCCGATTTTTCCTCCTTTCAGATAGGGTTCCAACAGGTCTATCACTTTGATGCCCGTGAAAAGCACTTCCTGAGTGGTGGAAAGGTCTTCAAACTTAGGAGGATCCCGGTGGATGGGAAATGCTCCGGTTTCGTCTAATGCCTGCATGCCGTCGATGGCTTCGCCTACGACGTTCATGACCCGTCCGCGAATCTGTGCGCCCACCGGCATGGTGATGGGTTTTCCGGTAGAGACCACTTTCATGCCGCGTTGCAGGCCGTCCGTACTATCCATGGCGATGGTGCGCACCGTGTCTTCTCCGATGTGTTGCTGCACTTCCACGGTCAATGTCTTGCCGCCCGGACGTTGGATTTTCAGAGCGTCGTGTATGCTCGGAAGGTTTGCGTTCTGTTCTTTCTCGCTGTGCTCGAAATGAACGTCTACCACCGGGCCGATAATTTGCGATATGTGTCCTAATACCTCTGCCATAAATGATGTTTATACCTTAATTATATATAATCGTTTTATTTGTTTCGTGTCCTTTTTACCTGTCGAACCGATTGTTTTGTCGCTGGCTGTCGTTGAACGTGGCGAACCACTTGGGTTTCTCAACATTCTTATACATTATTTAATGTCCACCGTCTCTTTCTTTCGCTTCGTTTATAATAGTTTAACCCAGAGACGTTTTCATTTTTCTTGTCTCAAAGTTAGGAGTAATTTCTCTTTTTCGTAAATTTGTAGAATTAATAATATTCATGATTTCTATTGATTTTTCTTATGGAACTGACTCCGCTGAAATATTTCGTCAAGTTGGCAGACGTGCTTTCGTTTACTGAGGCCTCCAAAGAGCTTTTTATCACGCAGAGCACTTTGTCGTTAAGCATCAAGCAACTGGAAGAGGAACTCGGCGTGACGCTGTTCGACCGCATCGGGAAGAAAATCTATCTGACGGATGCCGGACGGGATTTTTTGGACTGTTCCCGTAAAGCGATAGAGGAGGTGGCGTATGGCATACAGCATTTGAAGGAAATGCAGCATGTCTATACGGGAAAGATAAAAATAGGAGTAATATACAGCCTCTTCCCTTTGCTGAATATCTGCGTGTTGAAGTTTACGAAGGCTTTCCCTAAAGCGGAATTGTCGATTGTGTATTCCCATTCCGTATTGGAACTGGTGGAGCTGATTAATTCCAACAAACTTGATTTTGCGTTGAGTTACAATCCGCAGGATGTCTCTGCGCTTACGGAGTCCACGGAATACGCTTGCATGCCTTTATGCGTCATTGTCCACGAAAATCACCCGGTGGCCATCCGGAAACATTTCTCTTTATCGGACTTGAATGAGTTCCCCGTCATCTTCTTGGACAAAGAGCTGTACACCCGGAAGGTCATAGACCGCATGCTGGCCCAATACAAGGTGAAGGTAAAGCCGCAGATAGAAGTCAATAGTACGCCTTTATTGCTTGACATGCTGCGCACGGGGCATTGGATTTCCATTCTGCCGCAAGACATGACGGTGAGCAGTCCGGATTTGAAGGCCGTGCCGATTAAGGAGAAAACGGAGATGATGCACATCAGCCTTCTTTCTCTTAAAGGTAAAAGGCACTCTTTGCTGACGGAGAAATTTCTGGAGGTGTTGAGGCAGGAGACGCAAGAAATAGAAGAGCATCGGGTTGCCGGAGGAAAAGATTCGGATTTGTTCGAAGGGAAACCCACCGGAGGAGGAGCATGATGCGGAATGTGTATATAAAGAATAGGTGAAATGCCGGATAGGATTGGATTTTGTTTTAGACTTTATACTGAATAAAATAGGATATGAGAAAAAATATTTGGATTATCGTGAGCGGGTTGGTCTGCTTTTCGGCTTGCAGGTCTGTGCAGGCTCCCCAACTTATCGGGGGAAATAAGGATGAACATGGTTGTCTTACGGCGGCCGGTTATACGTGGAGTGAACTCCGCGGGGACTGTATCCGCATTTTTGAAGACGGTGTGCGGGTGGACGACCCGTCTTTGCAACCCTCTTTAGCGTCGTACGCCGTGTTTGCGGCAGACAGCGGCCGGGTGGAGGTTTTCCGTCCGTCTCCGTTCCGGAACGAGATACTTGACCGTAAGGGAGGCGTTTGGCAGGGCAAGACCTGCAAGTTGTATCGGACAGGAGACCGGTGGGAACTTCGCGAAAAGTGAAATCAAACAAAATGACTTTGTATGGAACGAATTATCAATCATTTTACAGACGACGACCTGTATAAGTTCACCATGTGCTGCGCGGTCATCGACAATTTTCCCCGCGCTCAGGTGAAGTACCGGTTTACCGACCGGGACCATACCGTCTATCCGCCGGGTTTTGCCGACGAGTTGCAAAAACAAATCATTCTGTTGGAGGACGTGGTCATTACGGACGAGGAAATCGCGTTCATGAAACGGCGGTGCAGCTACATTCCCGGTTGGTTCTACACCTACTTGAAAGGCTACCGTTTCTGTCGCGAATGGGTGACAGTACGGCAGGATGAAGAGGGGCATCTGTCCGTGGAGTTCGAAGGGAGTTGGGCCGATACCATCCTATTGGAAGTAAAAGTGCTGGCCATCATTTCCGAACTTTATTACAGGATGACGGGCGAAGACAGCCGTTTCGATTATGAGGATTATTACCGGAAGACCTACCGGAAAGCCGTCCGCTTGTTGGAAGCCGGTTGCGTGTTCAGCGATTTCGGGACGCGCCGCCGCGTCTCTTTCGAGGCGGAAGAGACGGTGGTCCGGGCGATGCGAGACTGTTACCGGAGCCGGGAATGGAGCGGGAAGTTTGTCGGGACCAGCAATGTCTATCTGGCGATGAAGTACGACCTGATTCCCGTCGGCACGATGGCACACGAGTTTGTCTGTGCCATAGGAGGAATGTACGGTCCCCAGATGGCCAACCATATTGCCATGAACTCGTGGCGCAACACGTTCCGCGGAGCTTTGGGCACATATCTCTACGACAGTTTCGGCTGGGACATCTTCAGCCTGAATTTCTCGGAGGATTTTGCCAACCTGTTCAAAGGTCTTCGCGTGGACAGTGGCGACAACCGTGCGGAACTGCAAAGGATTGTGGAGAAATTCCGTTCGTTAGGCATCGACCCCCGCACGAAGCAAGTCATATTCAGCAATGCGCTCGACACGGACCGTGCGATAGAAATACAACGTTACGCCCGGGAGTATTGCCAACCTTCTTTCGGGATAGGCACGCACTTCACAAACGACTTCGAGGGCGTGAAGCCCATGAACATCGTCATCAAACTGGTGGCCGTGAAAATCACAGAGTCATGGACTTTCTACAACGATACTTGCAAGCTGAGCGAAGACGACGGCAAGCATACAGGCAAGCCCGAAGTGATTCGCCGTTTCATGGAAGCATTGAATATGAAAGGATAAAAGGAGGGCGGACGATAAAAACTTTGAAATTTTGTCCGTTCTTTATGGGATTGGTTCTTAAAAAAGATTAACTTTGCATTGGGTTCCCGGTGATTCTTGCTGTGCCGTGATGTCCGGTAGCGACCGGCAGGCCGATCCAAGCAAGGCGACCTGCGCCGATACGAACAGGAACATCTGTCCTTTGCGGCAGGTGGGAATGGGAGTGGACGGGGAGGGAGAGGGGAACCGCTATAAATAAGAAGGCGTTTATCACGCGCTGGTTCTTGATGTTTCGAATCTCGCAAGTTCAGAAGTATAGTCATGAACTATGCAACGGTAGATGCCCATGGGATGTTTTTATAAATATCCCCAAGGGATTGTTTTGTCCGTTTGCCCCTATGGGCGGAAGGAAGAGGCAAATCCTGAGGGGAGATTGTATAAACTCATCGGCGTGGGTTCTGCGTTGCTCGTTCTACTATACTGGGCAATGCGAGAGCCTCGAAGCATGGGACGGGTGACGGATACAGATCTCCCACGCTTTTTTGTTGTAGTATTCCTTATTATGAGTATCATTTAAGTCAACGGAGGGAGGTCGGTTGGCGGTTTGTTGTTTTAAAGAGACTTTATGATGAAACGACTATTATTGGTGACCATGGGGACGGCTTCGTTCCTTCTGTCTTCGGCACAGGTTCCGATAGATGAAGCCCATTTTCCGGACGACTTCTTTCGCGATTATGTCAGCCAGCATTTCGATGCGGACGAAGACGTGCAGTTGGACGACGAAGAGATACGGGCGGTTGTCCAAATGGATTTGACCACAAGGTATTTCAGCAAATGCACTTCGTTGAAAGGTTTGGAGTTTTTCGTTTATTTGCAGGATTTGGAGTTGGGGACAAGTGGACGCTTGAAAGAATTGGACGTGAGTGCCAATGTAAACCTTGAACGTTTGTCTTGTCGGAGTATCAAAATCCAGGAACTCGATTTGCGTCAAAACCGTAAGTTGGAATTTCTCCAACTGACATCTTTATCCGAATTGTCTTCTTTGGCTTTAGACTGCCCGAAATTGGACACGTTGATTCTTTCCTCCCTACCATTGGGGACATTGGACGTATCGGCTTCTTCGGATTTGGTATATGTGGAGTGTTCGAAATGTGAATTGGCTGCGTTGGACTTGAAGCATTGCGCAGGATTGAAAGTGTTGGACTGTTCGGAAAATTCCTTAAAAACCTTGGACTTAAACGATAAAGGCCAGTTAGAGTCCTTTAAAGGTGACGGCCAAAAGGCCGTTAGCGTATCTCCGGTGGATGGTTGGCTCGATTTGTCTACACTTTCGGGTTTTGATGCGAGTCGGTCGTATGATTGGGAAGGCGTATTTCGTTATGGGGATAGTATCGTGTTCGACCAAACTCATCCGATTAAAGACTATGCCTTGGCAAAATACAAATACAAGACGGGAATCGTTTCCGGACCGGGTAGTGAAATCGAGTGCTGTTTGAAGTGCAATGCAGAAGAACTGCCCGTCTTGCTTGGCAGGTTCGGTGAAATCAGTTCGGATTGGTTGTATGATGCCGACGGTGACGGGAGGAAAGAATATTATATGGTAGACAGGGAAAAGAATGTCAAAGCCCGTTACCATTGGCACGTCCCCGGTCGTTATGCGTTGGATTTCAAGTTGGATTTACCTTTCACTTACCTGCAGGAAGACCGAATGATGACACATCTGAATAATGACGGCGTGCCCGATTTTGCCAATCCTGTTTTCACGGATCTCCGTAAAATCGAGATTGCCTTGAGTGGGGCAGACGGCACTTATACGCTGATGGACGGATGCAACTCCGCTTATCCGTTGGACGTGAACCACGACGGATTGCCGGACTTGTTCGCGTTCAACAACACGGATTGGAGCATCCTTTACCAAAATCCCGACGGGACATTTACCCCCACGCGTATCGATACACTCTCGCGCGTGCAGGCCGATTCATTGGTGGCTCGTAAGGCAGAGGAAGCTGACGGAAAATTCGATATCAGCGACTTGCCATCGTTGCGTGACGGGATGTTCATTGGCGGAAGCCCTACGGTAGATGAAAGTTACAAATTCACGCAGGCCATCGATGTGAACCGTGACGGCTATATGGATTTGGTAGGGCCGCGCACGATTTTCTATAACATGGGCGACAACCGTTTCGTGGCCTCTCCACAGCCGGGCGAGCTGACCGTGAAGGACTTGAACGGTGATGGTATTCCCGACTACATCTATAATGATACGGAAGGAAAACGTGTGTACACCCGTACGTACTTGGGCGGTGACCGTTTCGAGGAACAAACGCTGATGAAGGACTTGGACGTGACGAACATCCATTGCTATGACTTCGACAAGGATGGTGACGTGGATGTTCTGCTGACGTTCGACTACCTCTCGTCTTCCACTTTTTCGTTTTTGGTTTTTGCGGAAAACACCGGCAAGGGGAAGTTTGCAATTCATGAGCATTCTTTCAAGACGAAGTGGGCGTTCGGGCTGTGCCTCGATTACGACAACGATGGTTATATGGAACTCTTGGCGAGCGTGCAGAATGATGAAGGGAACGACTATGGATGTTCTTCCGTGCACGGGTTGTATTTGTTCCGGTTGGACGACATGAAAAAAGTGGAAGAACCGTCCGTGATGCAAGTGGACGCGACTTTCTTTTATGAACGGGGCAAAGGTCCTGGTACCGATTGGCAAGAAGCGGTTGTGAGCCGTTTGGACGAGAACATCACCGTGGCGGATATAGATAATGACGGACGTTTGGAGTTCTTGGCCGATACGACGAAGAAGGCTGGAGGTTATTGGGCCACCAAAGACTTACCCCTCTTGCAGGACATCCCGGCCAACGAAGCCCCGCAACGCATGTCTGCCCCTTCAGTAAACCTCGACCGCAAGAGCGGCAAACTGAAGATTGCCTGGAAGCTGGGTAAAGACAAGGAGACTTCTACCGTGGATTTGACCTATGCCCTCCGCATCGGCAGTGCGCCCGGTAAGGACGACATCTATTTCTCGGGGGCGAATGCCGACGGCAGCCGCCGCGATTTCCACCCCGGCAACATGGGGGCAAATCTGGATGCCACGTTGGATGTGAGCCGTTGGAAGCAAGGGACGTATTACATTGCCATACAGACGGTGGACCCGATGGGCAAAGGCTCGGCGTGGTCGGACGAGGTGGTGTACAGGCACGACCTCGTACAAGCAGCGTTCACGGTGTCGGATGATGAGTTGGCAGCGGCAGATACTTTAGTACTGACGGCGGCTTCCCGCGCCGACGGGTTGGACTACGCTTGGGATTTCGACGGAGGAAAAGCCATAAAGGCCTCGGCTGACAGTGCACTGGTATGGCTGACGTTCAGCGTGCCCGGCGAGAAGCATCTCCGCCTGACGGTGACGAATCCGGCGGATGGCACGGAGGATGTACGCGAAAAGGTAGTGACGGTGCAGCGTGTTTCATTCGAGCGTCGCGAAGCTGCGGCTTTCGGGTTCACCGAATCTCGACATTTCTGGGATATGGATGGGGACGATGTGTTGGACGTGATAGACAAAAACGGCTTTTATGTGCACGACGGTGCGGGGCGTTATGAGAAATTGGGCACGATATTCAACTCCAATTTGCAGATACCCTATAGGAGAGATGGATTGCCTCCTTTCCTCGACTTCGACATGGACGGGGATGCTGACATCGTGTTAAAGAGCAATAAGGGCAACCTGATACTCAATAACGGGAATAACTCGTTCGAAGCGCAGGAAAGCAGCTCTTGGTTTTGTGTCAATTCCGGATACACAAGCGAAGTGATGCCGGACTTGAACAACGACGGCTTCAATGAATTGTATTACGATTCCAATGCTTATGGTGAATTCGACGGGATTTGTGTGAATTCGGGAGATAACGTCCGTTTTGAACAGTTCCAGTTTCCCAAAACCGGGAATGAATACAATTTTAGATTCAGTTACCAAGAAGGTTTGATGTATGATATTAACAGGGACGGTTACCTCGACTTTTATTCTCAATATGCATCGGGAGTCATCGACAATGCTTGGTACGGATGCGAGGCTATTGCCATCAACCAAGGCGGGATGGATTTCGCTTATCATATAGTTTCCATAGACGACGGCAGCGATGGCCCTTACCGCATCTTCCTGGAAGACATGGACAGCGATGGCATGCCGGACAAGGTGATGGTATATGGCAATAGAAGTATGATGGATAAGATTGTGGTATGTTTCGGAAATAAGGACTACACTTTCTCCTCGCCGGTCGAGTATGTTTTCGGGAATGCTCACAGCACCCGTTATGCCGTGAATGTGCTCCAAATAGCCGATTTCGACAACAACGGCTGTCCGGACATCTTGGTGAACTATGATTTCTACGAACAAAAAGTGAGCAAGGAGGAATATGCTATACTTTATATGGAACGCGACCGCTCGGGACGCGTAGAAGTGTTGCATAATCAGGAGTTTGGGTATCCAGAAGGCATGGCCGATGTGGACAACGACGGTAAACTGGACTTTTACGGCGGACATTCGGAAGAATGCCAATTGCTCCGCACCGGCATCGAGAACACCGCCCCCGAAGCTCCGGTCCACGTACGAGCCACCCAGGAAGGTCTCGGCATACTGTTGGAATGGGATGACGCCTACGACAAGGAAACCCCGGCCATGCAGATGCGCTACAATGTGAGCGTAAAAAAGAAAGGGGCAGAAGGCGAAGGTGCTTATATCATCTCACCGCTGAACGGCGGAAACGGCAAGGTAGCGGTCATTCCCGGGGCATATTACCAGAAAGCCACGCGTAAGATGATTCCCATCGAGCGGTTCGAGGCCGGACAGGAATATGAGGTGCAGGTACAGGCCATAGACCTGTGGGATGCCCATTCGCCCATGTCGGATACCTATTCCTTTAAGGTGAGCGAGCAGTTCATCGCCGGACCTACGGTGACGGCACCGCGCAAGGCTGTGGCTTTGACGTATAATGTGCCCGATGCCGCTTTGCAAACCGCCGAGTGGGACTGGGACGGCGGAACGCTTCTCGGTCAGGAAGGGAAACGGTTTGAAGTGGCATGGAACGAGCCGGGGCTGAAAACCGTGACCGTCCGCACGGCAGATGGCGAAACGGCCACCAAGAACGTGATGGTGCGCGACATCGACCTTTCGTTCGACTTCCCCGCCGAAGGACTGGCCGGGACGGAGATTACCTTCACGCTTCCTGAAGCCTTTGCACAGGCTTCCCGCGAGGACATCGACGTGAAGCTGTCGGACGAACGATATCAGCTGATTGTAGCGT
>OAWM01000931.1_pt1 | contig 13330 bp, 9 predicted proteins | sample 1495501 | NCBI WGS metagenome assembly OAWM01 (sample SAMEA2580210, study PRJEB22360) | human gut metagenome | biome: human gut; feature: human-associated habitat; material: faeces | place: Denmark | collected 2008/2010 | reverse complement strand
GCCGAGGTCTTTTACCGGATGTTTGGTAATCTTCGAGCCGGCCTTAACGGTAAATTCTGCTACATCGGCATTGGCAAAGGTCAGGCATTTCACGTTGCTGACGTCCGCATCCAGCATCATCTGGTAGATGTGGCTGGCAGCAATCATCTTTTTGTTGATGACGGTGCCGATGTCAAGGCTTTCGGCCATGCCTATGTAGTCGATGTTCTCCACTTCCGCTACGGTTTTGCTGACTCCCATGCGTTTGGCGGCAAGGCAGGCCAGAATATTGGTTTCCGAGTTGCCGGTCAAGGCTACGAAGGCTTCCGTGTTCTTCAGTCCCTCTTCCACAAGTAAGTCCATATCCCGCCCGTCGCCATTGATAATCATGGTGCGGTCGTCAAGCAACTCGGTCAGGCGGTTGCAGCGGTTCAGGTCGTTGTCCACGATTTTCACCTGCATGTAGTCCGGGACGTATTGGGCGGTGCGTACGGCAATCCGGCTTCCACCCATAATCATCACGTTGCGCACATCGGCATAATCTTCCTTGCCGGCTATTTTGCGGATGTAGGGGACGTATTTTCGTGTGGTGGTGAAGTATACGATGTCATGTAGCTTGATGGTATCGTCACCACGGGGAATCAGTGTTTCGCTTCCCCGTTTGATGGCTACCACGTGATAGGGCAGCTCCGGTCCGCCCAACTCATGGAGGGGGATGTTCAGTATCTCGGCTTTTTCGCGCATCTTGGTGCCTATCAGTATCAAGGCTCCTCCGCAGAACTCCCACCATTGGCGTACCCAGCTCATGCGGATGGAGGACACGATTTCCTTGGCGGCAAGCATTTCCGGGTAGATGAGTGAATCGACGCCCAGCTTCTGGAAAAATTCCTTGTTTTTGGGCAGCAGGTATTCGTAGTTGTCAATACGGGCTACGGTCTTCTGTGCTCCCAGATTGTTGGCAAGCATGCATGCGGTCATGTTCCGGCTTTCATCGGGGGTGACGGCTATGAACAAGTCGGCTTCTCCCACTCCCACTTCTTTCAAGCCTTTTATGGAGGTAGGGGAAGCTGTAGCCGTCATCAAGTCAAAGTTGGAGTTCAGTGTGCTCAACTTCTCTTCGTTGTCGTCCATCAGAATGATGTCCTGCTTCTCGCGGGACAGCAACTTGGCCAAGTGTGTGCCTACTGCGCCGGCACCTGCAATAATTATTTTCACTTTTAGTTCGCTGATAGTTGGTAATTAATAGTTGACCTATGGGGTAAATGCTCAAACTGTCAATTTTCAACTATCAATTATCAATTGATTATAGATTCCTTCTTCGTCCATTCCGCAAAGATGGTGCAACTCTTGTATGGTGCCGTGTTCTATGAAGGCATCGGGTACACCGATACGTCTGAAATGGGGAATATAGTCATTGTCCGCCATGAACTCCAGTATGGCACTGCCCATTCCTCCTTTTTTGACACCGTCTTCTATGGTGACGACATGCTGGAAGTTGAGTCCCACCTCGTGCAGCAGGGCTTCGTCGAGCGGCTTGAGAAAACGCAGGTCGTAGTGGGCTATGGAGATTCCTTTGTCCTTCTCCGCACGCTCTATGGCACGTGCGGCCACGTTGCCTATGGGACCGAGGGTGATGACTGCCAGGTCTTTGCCTTCTTTCAGTCTGCGCCCTTTGCCTACGGGGATTTCTTCCAGCGGACATTTCCAATCCAGCAATACGCCGCGTCCGCGGGGATAGCGGATGACGAACGGACCTTGGTCCGGCAACTGTGCCGTGTACATCAGGCGGCGCAATTCATGTTCGTCCATCGGTGAAGATATGGTCAGGTTGGGAATCGGACGGAAATAGGCCAGGTCGAAAACTCCATGGTGTGTCGGTCCGTCTTCTCCTACCAGTCCGGCGCGGTCTAGGCAAAGTACGACGGGGAGGCGGAGCAGGGCGATGTCATGGATGACATTATCGTATGCCCGCTGCATGAAGGAGGAGTAGATGTTGCAGAAAGGCTGCATTCCTTCTTTAGCCATACCGCCCGAGAAAGTGGCTGCATGCCCTTCGGCAATACCCACATCGAAGGCACGGTCGGGCATGGTGTCCATCAGCTTGTTCATAGAGCAGCCGGTGGGCATGGCGGGGGTTACTCCGACGATTTTCGGATTTTCCTTTGCCAGTTCTACCAGCGTTTCCCCAAACACGTCCTGGAAAAGCGGAGGCAAATTGCTGGTATCCGCCTTGAGGCGTTCTCCGGTTTCCGGATCGAATTTGCCCGGTGCATGCCAGATATCCGGATTCTTCTCGGCAGGTTCGAAGCCTTTTCCTTTCACAGTGTGCAGATGCAGTATTTTCGGTCCCTGCATATCTTTGATGTCCCGCAGGACACGGGCTATGTTTTTCACATCGTGTCCATTGATAGGGCCGAAGTAGCGGATGTTCATCCCTTCAAAGATATTCTGCTGCTGGGCGGCCATTGATTTCAGGCTGTTGGCGAAGCGAATCAGCGCTTTGCGGCGGTCCTCGTTCAAAAGTCCCATTTTGAACAGCAGTCTGGATGTCTTGAAGCGCAGCTGGTTATAGCGGTTGCTGGTAGTCAGGTTGAAAAGGTACTGCTTCATGCCACCTACACTTCTGTCTATCGACATGTCATTGTCGTTGAGAATGATAAGAAGGTTGTTGGGGGTGGACGAAGCGTTGTTCAGTCCTTCGAAAGCCAGGCCGCCGCTCATGCTTCCATCACCGATGACGGCGACCACATGGCGGTCTTTCTCGCCTTTTTCGGCAGCGGCAACAGCCATGCCAAGAGCGGCGGAGATTGAATTTGACGCATGTCCGCAGGTGAATGTGTCATAATCGCTTTCCTCTGGTGAGGGAAAAGGACGAACTCCCTTGAATTTACGGTTGGTGGAGAATGCTTCACGGCGTCCGGTCAGTATCTTGTGCCCGTACGCCTGATGGCCTACATCCCAGACTATGCGGTCGTACGGAGTATTGAATACGTAGTGCAGGGCAACGGTCAGCTCTACCGTGCCCAGGCTGGCAGCGAAATGTCCGGGGTTACACGAAACCTCCTTTATAATGTCTTGCCTCAATTCTTTACAGACTTCAGGAAGCTCTTCTACGCTGAGTTGGCGTAAATCCTCGGGAAATGTAATGGTGTTAAGCAAGTTATATGTTGTTGGTTCTGTTCTCATTTCTAATCTGAAGATTACAAAATGCAAAAATAGCAAAAGAAAACGGATGGCGGGAAGTTTTAGAAGGAAAAAAAGCCTCTTTTGTTCACTTCTGTTTTTACTTTCTCTTTGCATACGCCATATTTCTCGTTCAGCCTGCCTATGGTTAAGGGAAAAGATGCCTGATAGTAAATCGTTCCTCCATGGAGAAAATATTGTTCCATATAGGAATAATTTAATTTTGGTAGGCAAAGATATTAGTCCTTTCAAAAATTGACTTGTACTTTCGTATGTGTGCATCTATGATAAGAGATGCTTTAAATTTAATGTTTATTGAAAAATACAACTTAATAAATTATTTATTGCAACTTTTTGAGGTTTTGGTTGTTATTTGATATAGTATTATGTATATTTGCGAAGTAGAATATGTCCTATTTATCAATATGTTATACAATTTTGAGTTGTATATAATGATATCCTTGGTTGTAATATGTGTCGGAATGGGGTGTAATCACGAATTGTTAAATGAATAAACAATGAATGATATGAAGAAAAAGCTCAACTTTGGAATTTTGGCTATTATGGGCGTAGTGGTATTTTCCGCTTGCGGTTCTGATAGCGATTTGTTCGACCCGGAAAAGGCGGCGGCTAAGAAAGAGGCACAGTATGCATCGGCTTTCGTGCAGAAGTATGGAGAAATTGCAGTTGATCAGGATTGGGGATTTGGGGCAACACCGACAACGCGTGTTGCTAACACTAATAGCAATCAATGGAAAGATTTTACGGAAGTACCCGAGGGTATTACGGCTACAGAAAAAGAAGTGGTTACGGAATGGTTTAAAACACATCAGAATCCACAATCCATTGGTGTGGATTGGACCGACTTTTTTGTTCAACATGTAAGTGGCTCACACTCTAATATGGATTTTTTGGTTGCAGCATCAGATGAGCATATCAATAATTTTAATGCTACTGAGGGGGCTATAATGCTAATGCAGAATAGTGGAACGTCTTCTTTTGGCTATAGGGTTTCTTTGGATGGTAAAATGCACTATAATTATACTATACAATATATTGGGGGTGCTTATTATGTGGGATTTGACTTTGAAGCTACCGGACAGAACCCAAATCAACAAGTGGCTGCAGATGGGTATTATAGTGATTGGATTGTGAAAATCTCTCCGGCCGTATATACGAATGCGTACAGAATCATAGCAGAAGACCTTGGAGACAGTGATGATTTTGACTTCAACGATGTCGTGTTTGATGTAGCGACCAATGGGGGAGCAACTATCATTACCCTGCAGGCTGCGGGTGGTACTTTGCCTTTGTATATTGAGGTAGGCGGTGATAGCCGTGAAGTTCATGAACTCTTTGGTGTTTCTAATACTACAATGGTAAATACGGATGCTGGGGCAACTAAGGCTCCGGTGATGTACAGAGTTAACGGTACCGGTGCCGTAAATATCAAAGTGGAAGGCCAAAATGCTGAAGTATATACACTGAAAGCAGAGATTGGCAAAGCTCCGCAGAAGATACGTGTAGAGACAAGATATGAATGGACTACTGAGCGTCAGGCTATTAATGATAAATATCCAGGTTTTGCAGATTGGGTGGCTGATCCTACGGCTAATTGGTATTAATAGAATATATAGTATTTTTATTTAAGGCAGATGATATAATGAGAGGTTATATCACCTGCCTTTTTTATATTGAAATTTACTATCTTTGTGGCGTAGCAAGCAGTTGGTACATCATTTTTTCAGAGAAAGTGAATGGTTTATTTATTTCGAACTTATGAATCTTTATACGCCTGTAGAAGTAGTTTCCAGTATGCCCCTTCTTTCGCAAGAGAATAATCTGTTGCTGATGGGTTCTTGTTTTGCGTCCGAGATGGGGCAAAGGCTGGCGGATGCCAAGTTCCGTTGTGACGTCAATCCTTATGGTGTGCTTTATAATCCGTTTTCCATTTCTGCGGCATTGCGTGAAATCATTGCGGGCAGATGCTACAATGAAAACGATATTTTCCTCTTTCATGAACTTTGGCATAGTGCCATGCATCATGGTAGTTTTTCCTCAGTCTCTGCAGAGGAAACATTGGCAGGCATTAACGGGCGTTTGAAAAGCGCCCATGAAAGGCTGGACCGGTTGGATTGTCTGCTGCTGACTTTCGGATCTGCCTGGGTTTATGAAAATAAAAAGACGGGAACTGTAGTTGCCAATTGTCATAAGCAACCTGAGTCCTGCTTTACCCGCCGTATGCTTTCTGTCTGTGAAATAGTATCTGACTACACCTCTTTGCTTTCCGGCTTGCTGGCGCGGATTCCCCGGCTGAAAGTATTGTTCACCGTCAGCCCCATCCGCCACGTACGTGACGGAATGCATGCCAACCAGCTCAGTAAAGCTACCCTGCTACTTGCCGTGAACCAGTTGCAAGCCACTTTCCCGGAACATGTTTTCTATTTTCCGGCTTATGAGCTGCTGCTCGACGAGCTTCGTGACTATCGCTTCTATGCAGAAGACATGGTGCATCCTTCCGAAACAGCCATTCGCTATGTCTGGGAACGGTTTACCCGGTCATGCATCTCTGCCGATGCGTTACGGATTATGGAAGAAAGTGAAAATATCCGTAAGATGTTGTCACATAAGCCATTTTATCCCGCTTCAGAAGAGTATAAGCGTTTTTTAGGACAAATTGTGTTAAAAATAGACCAACTTAACGGAAAATACCCGTACTTAGATTTCCAAAAAGAGAGAGAAATATGTCGTATTCGATTGAAAGCATAACCGAAAGTATTGGCGCACGGCGTATGGGAAACGCGCCGGCTACCATAGACTGGCTGCTCACTGACAGCCGTTCCCTGAATTTTCCTGAGGAAACATTATTCTTTGCCTTGACCACCAAGAGGAATGACGGTGCGCGCTATATTACAGATTTATATGCCCGTGGAGTACGTAATTTTGTGCTTAGCGAAGAAAGCTTTAGATTAATGGACAATGGACAATTGACAATTGACAATGCTATGCAGCGTGATGATGCGCAGTCAATTGTCAATTATCTCATTGTTCCCAACCCGCTGAAAGCCCTGCAAAAACTGGCGGAACAGCATCGGAACCAGTTCCAGATACCGGTCATCGGTATTACGGGAAGCAACGGCAAGACCGTTGTGAAAGAATGGCTGCACCAGTTGCTCAGTCCGGAACGTGCCATTATCCGTTCTCCCCGCAGTTATAACTCCCAGATTGGAGTGCCTTTGTCTGTGTGGCAGATGAACGAACAGTCCGAACTTGCTATTTTTGAAGCCGGTATTTCCGAGCCGGGGGAAATGCGCGCTTTGCAGAACATCATCAAGCCTACCATAGGCATCCTGACCAATATAGGAGGGGCTCACCAGGAAAATTTCTTCTCGTTGCAGGAGAAATGCATGGAGAAGCTGACGCTTTTCAAGAATTGTGATGTAGTGATTTATAATGGTGACGATGAGTTCGTCAGCAACTGTGTGGCGAAGTCCATGCTGTCTGCACGTGAGATTGCGTGGAGCCGGAAAGATATGGAACGTCCTCTATATATAAGTAAAGTGGAGAAACGGGATGACTGTACTGTCATTTCCTATCGCTATCTGGATATGGACAATACGTTTACTCTACCGTTCATAGATGATGCTTCCATCGAGAATTCGCTGAACTGCCTGGCCGCATGCCTCTATCTGATGCTTCCTGCCGAACAGATTACAGAACGTATGGCAAGGCTGGAACCCATCGCCATGCGGCTGGAAGTCAAGGAGGGAAAAAACAACTGTCTGTTGATTAACGACAGTTATAATTCTGACCTTGGCTCATTGGATATTGCACTCGATTTTCTTTACCGCCGTTCGCAAAGTAAGGGATTGAGGCGGACTTTGGTTCTTTCGGATATATTGGAGACCGGTCAGAACACGCCGACACTTTACCGACAAGTGGCACAGCTGGTAAACAGCCGTGGCATTGAACGCATCATAGGTGTAGGAAATGAAATATCTTCCTGCGCTGCACGCTTTAATATAGAGAAGACCTTTTATCCGGATACAGCGGCCTTGATACGTGCCATTCAGCGTGGGGAACTTCGCCTTGAAAACGAAATAATTCTGATTAAGGGTGCACGTAAGTTCGGTTTTGACTCCTTGACGGAAGTATTGGAGAAGAAGGTGCACGAAACCATTCTGGAGGTTAATCTTGGAGCGATGATTGCCAATCTGAACTATTATCGTGGCAAGCTGAAGCCGGAAACAAAGATGGTCTGCATGGTGAAAGCCTCCGCTTACGGTGCAGGTTCTTATGAGATAGCCAAGACTTTGCAGGAACATCATGTCGATTATCTTGCCGTGGCGGTTGCCGACGAAGGCTCCGAACTCCGCAAAGCGGGCATCACTGCGAACATCATTATCATGAATCCTGAGATGACTGCTTTCAAGACCATGTTCGATTACAAGCTGGAGCCCGAAGTATATAGCTTCCATCTGCTGGACGCTTTGATTAAAGAAGCGGAAAAGGAAGGTATCACAAACTTCCCCATCCACATAAAGCTGGATACCGGTATGCACCGCCTGGGGTTTGCTCCGGAGGATATGCCCCGGCTGATAGAACGGCTGAAGGGACAGAATGCTGTGATTGCCCGTTCCGTCTTCTCGCATTTGGTAGGGAGCGATTCGCAACAATTCGACAGTTTTACACGCCGGCAGATAGAAATGTTCGAGAAAGCGTCCATGGAATTGCAGGAGGCTTTTCCGCATAAGATACTTCGCCATATCTGCAATTCCGCAGGTATCGAGCGTTTCCCCGGGGCGCAATTCGATATGGTGCGCCTGGGTATCGGCCTCTATGGTGTCAATCCCATAGACAATTCCATTATGAATAATGTGAGCACGTTGAAGACTACCATCCTCCAGATACGTGATGTTCCCGAAGAGGATACGGTGGGGTATAGCCGGAAAGGGCATCTCACCCGTCCGTCGCGTATAGCGGCTCTTCCCATCGGTTACGCCGACGGCCTGAACCGCCATCTTGGAAATGGACATGCCTATTGTCTTGTAAACGGCCAACGGGCAGCCTATGTAGGGAATATCTGCATGGATGTCTGTATGATTGACGTGACGGACATCGATTGCAAGGAGGGTGACAGTGTGGAAATTTTTGGTGACCATCTGCCTATAACCGTTCTTTCCGATGTACTCGAAACTATTCCTTATGAGGTGTTGACAAGCGTTTCTACACGGGTAAAACGTATTTATTATCAAGACTGAAGATAGGGGGCAGGGATTAGGGATTAGGGATTGCGATAAAATTAATCCTTAATCCTTAATCCCTAATCCTTAATTTTCCTATCTTTGCACTATAATTAATCAGATATAACTATGACAAACTTACTTTTATTAGGCTTTCTGCCCAGCGGTTCCGAATGGATAATTATTGCATTGGTCATCTTGCTGTTGTTTGGTGGTAAGAAAATTCCCGAATTGATGCGTGGTTTGGGCAAAGGAGTGAAGAGCTTCAAGGATGGTGTGAATGAAGCCAAAGAAGAGATAAACAAGGCTCAGGAAGATTTGGATAAACCGGCTGAAAAGAAATAAAGGAACAAGGGTATTTATTATTTGACAATTTACTATTTACTATTTGATACTCTGAGAAGTTCAGGAGTATGGGTAGGCTTGTTGCCTTTTCCACAGCGCAGCCCAAATAGTAAATAGTAAATTGTCAAATAGTAAATCCCCGCAGCGCAGCCCAAATAGTAAATAGTAAATTGTCAAATAGTAAATCCCTTTATGTCAGAAAAAGAACTAACCTTTTGGGACCACTTGGACGAGTTGCGCCGGGTGTTGTTTCGTGTACTCGGTGTGTGGTTTGTATTGGCTATCGGTTATTTTATTGCCATGCCTTATCTGTTTGACAATGTGATATTGGCTCCTTGCCATAACGACTTCATTTTCTATGACTTGCTGCGCTGGATAGGGCAGAGACTGGATTTGCAGGATGAATTCTTTACCCAGGAGTTTCATGTGAAGCTCGTCAATATCAATCTTGCCGCACCGTTCTTTGTCCACATGTCTACCGCTTTCTGGATGTCGGTGGTAACGGCTGCTCCTTATACTTTCTATGAAATCTGGCGCTTTGTAAGCCCTGCACTCTATCCAAACGAGCGTAAAGGGGTGAGGAAAGCGCTGGGTATAGGTACGGTGATGTTCTTCATCGGTGTGTTGCTGGGGTATTTTATGGTCTATCCGCTGACATTGCGTTTCCTTTCCACTTATCAATTGAGCGCAGCCATCGAGAATCAAATTTCCCTGAACTCGTACATCGACAATTTCATGATGTTGGTGCTTTGCATGGGACTGGCATTCGAACTGCCGCTGGTGACATGGCTGCTTTCCCTGCTGGGACTGGTGCACAAGACCTTTTTGCGGAAATACCGCCGTCATGCTGTTGTCATCATTGTTATTGCCTCGGCCATCATTACTCCGACCGGTGACCCGTTTACCTTGACAGTAGTGGCGGTGCCGCTTTATCTGCTCTATGAGTTGAGTATCCTGATGATAAAGGATAAAAAGACTGATGATGAAGCGGAAGAAGTGGAGACAGAGGAATGATGGATTGTGAAGTAAAGGAATATTTTAGTATATTGCTGGAAGCCTGCCACGTTGAGGAAATCTCCTTGGACGTGGCCTATCGGCAATTGCGCGAGTTGCTGGAGCGTTTGTGCCGTACACAGATGCCCGACGGCAGCTTGCAGATGACGGACCTTTCTGCACGTATCAGTTTCGTGGCTTCGGACTTTCCACCGTGGAACAGAACCGTCTGCATACCTTCCGGCTGACCTCCAATGCTATTCTGAACCGCCAGGCGGAACCGCAACGTGAACAGTTGTTGCGTGATGCCAAGACACTGGCATTCTTTGTCAAGCGCTTGACGGGGGAGGAGATACCTGCCGAACTTTATCGCCTGCTACCCCGTGCGGATGCCACCTATATAGTGGCACCGCCCGCCAAAGAACGGATAAAGCGCATGCGCGTCTGTTTTCAGTATGCCGATGATACTTATTTATATGTACTGCCCGTAGACACTGTAGCCGATGAGCCGTTGCGTGTCCGTTATAATGTACCTCAGATTAATGAAGAGTTTGCAGAAATCTGCCGGATTCTGTGGCGGCATGCCCAGGTCAATCTGCTGGATGTTACGGTGGACGAAGTCGGCATACTCACCCCTTCCTTTATTATACTTGAGCCCGATTACTTGATAGACATCAGTTCGCTTGCCGAATGCTTCAAGGATTACGGGCATCATCCTGCCAATTATATCCTGGCACGGCTCCAGTCGCCAGACAATACCCGTCCGTTACTGTTGGGTAATATTGCCAACCTCTTTCTGGACGAATGGATTCATGCCAAGGAGGCACCCGATTATTTGGCATGCATGAAGAAGGCCTTCCGTTCTTATCCCATCGAGCTGGCAGCATGTGCCGACCTGCGCGACCGGGAGAAGGAAGCTGAATTCTTTTCCGATTGCAAGCGCCATTTCGATAATATCCACCGGACGGTGACAGAAACATTTCGTGCATCCGGCTATGAGCTCGATAGGACTGATGCCGTGCTGGAACCCTCTTACATCTGTGAAGCATTGGGTTTGCAAGGGCGTCTGGACTACATGCAGCGGGATATGACCTCGTTCATTGAAATGAAGGCCGGTAAGGCGGACGAGTATTCCATCCGTGGTAAGGTGGAGCCTAAAGAAAACAATAAGGTGCAGATGTTGCTCTATCAGGCTGTGTTGGAGTATTCTATGGGAATGGACCATCGACGTGTAAAGGCTTATCTGCTCTATACCCGTTATCCGTTGCTTTATCCGGCGCGTCCTTCGTGGGCAATGGTGCGCCGTGTGATGGATGTGCGTAACCGGATTGTAGCCAATGAATATGGCATCCAGTTACGGAATAGCCCACAGTATACGGCAGAGCGCCTGAAAGACATCCATCCGGATACCTTGAATGAGCGCGGTTTGGACAATACCTTGTGGAAACGCTTCCTTTGCCCCTCCATCGATGCCGTAGCGCAACGCATCCGTTCGCTTTCGTCGTTGGAACAAAGCTATTTTTATACGCTCTATAACTTTATAACCAAGGAACTCTATACCTCCAAATCTGGAGATGTGGATTATGAAGGACGTACCGGTGCTGCCGCCCTCTGGCTTTCCACACTGGCTGAGAAATGTGAGGCAGGTGAAATTCTGTACGATTTGGCTATTTGCGAGAATCATGCGGCAGATGCGCATAAACCGTATTTGTCACTCAGAACGAAGCAAATGGTTGCTTCCCGGCAGGAGCGGGTTCTGCCCAATTTCCGTCAGGGTGATGCGGTGGTTCTTTACGAACGGAATACGGATACCGACAACGTTACCAACAAGATGGTGTTTAAAGGTAATATAGAGCGCATATCCGATAACGAGGTCTGTATCCGTCTTCGTGCCACTCAGCAGAATGCGGGTGTATTGCCTGCTGCTAGCCTTTATGCCATAGAACACGACTATATGGACACCTCCTTTCGTAGCATGTATCTGGGACTTTCCGCTTTCCTTTCTGCCACTCAAAGACGGCGTGATTTGTTGTTGGGGCAGCGCCCTCCCGAGTTCGATGCTTCTTTGGATACTGGTATTGCGACCGCTCCGGATGATTTTTCGCGGATTATTCTAAAAGCGCAGGCTGCCCGCGACTATTTCCTTTTAATCGGTCCGCCGGGTACCGGCAAGACCTCTCGCGCGCTGCGGGGCATGGTAGAAGCCTTTTACCGGGAGGGGAAACAGATTCTACTGCTTTCGTATACCAATCGTGCTGTAGATGAAATCAGTAAGGCGCTGGCTTCCATTGAGCCTGAAATAGACTTTATCCGTTTAGGCAGTGAGTTGTCTTGCGATGACTCATTCCGCCCGTATCTGATTGAGAATGTGTTGGAATCTTGTGCCACTCGGCGGCAGGTGCAGGAGCGCATTGCCCGTTGCCGTGTTTTTGTCGGTACGGTTGCCACGCTTTCTTCCAAGACCGAACTTTTCCGGTTGAAGACTTTTGATGTAGCGATTGTGGATGAGGCTACCCAAATTTTGGAACCACAACTGCTGGGATTACTCTGTACCCGCAATCCCGCAGGCGCGGATGCCATCGGCAAATTTATTTTGATAGGTGACCATAAGCAGCTACCCGCAGTGGTCTTGCAGTCGTCCGAGCAGTCGGAAGTGTGTGACGAAGCTTTGCAGGCCATCGGATTGTATAATTTGAAAGATTCCCTTTTCGAACGCCTTTATAGGAATCTCTCCAAGGAAAGTGCCAATCGCCAGGCATCAACCTCTCATTCTTCATCTTTTATCCCTCATCCCTCCTACGACATGCTCTGCCGTCAGGGTCGTATGAATATCGAGGTAGCTTTGTTTCCTAACCGGGCTTTTTACGGTGGTCTGTTGGAACCGGTTGGTCTGCCGCACCAGCAGGGAGAGCTGATTCTTGCTCCTGAGCTGTGTGATTGTGAGTTTGCCGGCTTGCTGACTCGTCGTGTCGCTTTTCTGCCTGCCGCAGTCGAACCGCCGGCACAGTCGGCCAAGATGAACCATTCGGAGGCGCGGATTGTGGCACGGTTGGCAGCGGCTATCTATCGGCAGTATGCAGCTGTTTCCGGTTTCAACCCGGCTGTCACTTTAGGTGTCATCACTCCTTATCGCAGTCAGATAGCCTTGATTAAGAAAGAGATTGCTGCTTTGGGTATTGCTCCTTTGGAGGATATATTGGTAGACACCGTGGAACGCTTCCAAGGTAGCGAACGGGATGTTATTATCTACTCTTTCTGTGTGAACCGGGCTTATCAGTTGAAGTTTCTGGCAAATATGACGGAGGAAAACGGTACTCGGATTGACCGGAAATTGAATGTTGCCCTTACTCGTGCCCGCAGGCAGATGTTTATGACAGGAGTGCCGCAACTATTGAAACTTAATCCTATTTATGCCGAGCTCTTGTCTGTAGTTTGCCATTCGTAACCGTCTTATTTAGTAAATCTTAAATATTTTCTGCTTCTTTATAGAGTTTATTAATAACGCTGTGTGAGATAAACCATTATCTTTGCATCACGTTTTTTTCATAGAGATTTAGATTTAAGGTTAGAAGAATTGTGGAAGTCGT
>OAWM01000928.1_pt1 | contig 13398 bp, 9 predicted proteins | sample 1495501 | NCBI WGS metagenome assembly OAWM01 (sample SAMEA2580210, study PRJEB22360) | human gut metagenome | biome: human gut; feature: human-associated habitat; material: faeces | place: Denmark | collected 2008/2010 | reverse complement strand
CTGCCGCTATCTTGGCACAGAACAACATCAAGAGCATTGAGTGCGTGGAATATCCCGAACTCGGTATGGAAGCTATCTGGAAGATTGAGGTGGAGAACTTCCCTGCATTCATCTTGGTGGACGATAAGGGCAACGACTTCTTCAAGCAACTGAAGCCCTGGAATTGCAGCAAGTAAAACAGAAGCCTTTTAGAAAGGCATAATATAAGGAAAGCCGTAACGGAGAAAATCTTGTTACGGCTTTTTTGTTTTGTAGAGGAAAACAAAGTGTTTCGCGGCATAGAACACTCTGTTTCATCAAGCAAAACAAACTGTTCCTTTATGTTGAAACAAACTGTTCTTTCATGTTGGAACAAAGTGTTCTTCCCTATTGGAACACTCTGTTCCGCCTTGATAAAACAGATTGTTCTCTATAGGAGAATAAAACTGAAACTCGTTTGTTGTCGTATTTTTGTTACATTCTCCTTTTCATTTCTCGGTTAACTTCTTTATCTTTAGCCCTCCAAACAACCAATTTAATAAAACATGGAACTGACTCTTACACGACAAACTCCGGCACAACACATCGTATGGCTGGATGTGGTACGCCTTGTTGCAATGTTTACAGTAGTTTGCTGCCATTGCACAGACCCTTTTAACTTCTATCCGGGCACATCGCCCGACATTGTTGACATCAAGTTCTGGGGAGCTGTCTACGGTGCGGCGCTCCGTCCTTGCGTACCGCTTTTTGTAATGATTACCGGTGCATTGCTGTTGCCGGTACGGGGTGACGCCTCGGCATTCTACAAGAAACGTATCCCCCGCGTATTCTTTCCTTTCCTCATCTGGTCTGTGATTTACAATCTGTTCCCCTGGATAACGGGACTGCTGGGAGTGGAGCCGAAAGTGATTCTGGATTTCTTCCCTTATTCGGGTGAGGAAGTGATGCGCCAGTCTCTGGCAGTGAGCCTGGGATATATTGCAGAAATGCCTTTTAATTTCTCTCTATTGGATGTACACATGTGGTATATCTATCTGCTGATAGGGCTTTATCTCTATCTTCCGATATTCTCGGCATGGGTGGAGAAGGCCTCGGAACGTGCCAAACTATGGTTTCTTGCAGCATGGGGAGTGACACTGCTGCTGCCTTATTATACCGAGTTTGCCGCTCCGTACCTTTGGGGGACTTGCTCGTGGAACTCGTTCGGTATGCTGTATTACTTTGCCGGTTTTAACGGCTACCTATTGTTGGGCCATTATCTGAGGAACCATAACTGGACGGGCCGGCAACTCTGTGGCATCGGCATTCCCATGTTTGCCATTGGCTATGCCGTAACATTCCTTGGTTTCCGTCGTATGACCTCCTTGCCGGATTTTACGGATGAGATGCTCGAACTCTTCTTCACCTACTGTTCGCTGAATGTAGTAATGATGACCATCCCCGTGTTTATGCTTTGCAAGCGGGCCAATTTCCGTTCGGAGCGCATCAAGAAAGCATTGGCAAACTTGACGCTCTGTGGTTTTGGAGTCTATATGATACACTATTTCTTTACCGGACCGAGCGTAGTCCTGATGCGTGCTATCCATGTTCCTATCTATCTTCAGATACCTTGTGCCGCAGTTGTCGCTTTCTGTACTTCCTGGTTTCTGGTGGCAATGGCATACCGTTGTTTCGGGAAGCGGACCAAGTGGGTGCTGGGGTAGTTTGGATGAAAGATTGTTTATCTTTAAAGGAGGAGATTTAGGGCTTATTATCTTCTCCAGATTCTCCACATATAGTAAGCGCAGTGCGTGAATGCGAAAACAAACGAGATAATCAGCAGCACTTTGCTTTCTCCCCATCCCACAGTCTGTTGGTGCCACAGTCCGGTGATGACACAAAGAACGGCAAGGATAAGTCCAATCATGTTCAAGGTCACCTGCCCGTGGCGGGTGTCGCCTCCATGCTCCAGCTTACTGTGCTTCATGCCGTAGCCCACGTAGATGTCCAGACCGATGAGCATCCACAGCACCAGGCGTATCCATGTATCGGCAGGAAGGAACAACATCATGCAAAGGCAAGTAAGAATACCCAGTATGGGGATAAGTGGAACAAGTGGGGTTTTAAAGGAACGGGGCACGTCAGGCATGGTTCTGCGTACTACCAGTACAGCGGCACAGACCAGCGTGAAGGCCATCAGCGTGCCGATGCTTGTCATCTCTCCGGCCAGCCGTGCGGGTACAAAAGCTGCCAGCAGGCCCACAAGTACCATGAAGAGCAGGTTGCTGCGTGCCGGAGTACGGAACTTTTCGTTGATATGCGAGAAGAAAGGAGGCAGCAGCCCGTCATGGCTCATGCTTAGGAATACGCGGCTCTGTCCCAGCAGTGTCACCATGATGACGGAGCAATATCCGAACAGAATGGACAGCACGATGGCACGGTTCAGCCAGGGATAGTCCGGCTGGATGATACCTGCAGCATCAGCCTGCCCCATGTGCTCTATGGCTATGGCAACGGGAGCAATGCCTTGCTGTCCGCTGAAGGCGGTGTAGTGTGCCACTCCCGTCATGACGTGGGCAAAAACCATATAGAGCACGGTGCATACCAGCAGGGAGACCAGAATGCCGATAGGCATATTCCGCTTCGGGTTCTTCGTCTCTTGGGCAGCTGTGCTCACGGCATCGAATCCGAGGAAGGCGAAGAATACGATGGCCGCTCCTCGCAGGATGCCGGAGAATCCATATTCGCCCAGTATGCCCGTATTGGCAGGGATGTAAGGTGGATAGTTGTCGGTATTGATGTATTTCCAGCCGAGTATGACAAAAATCAGTATGACGGAAACCTTCAGGAATACAATGAAGCCGTTGAAGATGGAGCTGCCTTCCGTACCCCGTATCAGGAAGAGGCTCATCAGCACGACGATAAGGAAGGCGGGGATATTTACGACTCCACCATCCCAGGGACAGGCGGTGAGGGCTTGCGGTAGATGTATGTCCAGTCCCTCGAGAAAGACGACCAGATAGCGGCTCCAACTGATGCTTACCGTGGTTGCGGCTACGGTGTATTCCAGTACCAGGTCCCACCCGATAATCCAGGCGATGAGTTCGCCCATCGTGGCATACGAGTAGGTGTATGCGCTGCCGGCTACGGGTATCATGGATGCAAATTCCGCATAACATAGTCCGGCGAAGCAGCATCCCAGTGCGGCAATGGCAAAGGACAGTGTGATGGCCGGTCCCGTATAGCCTGCCGCCACCGTTCCGGTGATGGAGAATAGACCCGCTCCGATGATGACTCCCACGCCCAGGGCAACAAGGCTCCACGGACCAAGTACACGTTTCAATGTTTTCTTTCCGGAGGCATTCGCCTCCGCTTGCAGTGCCTCGAATGGCTTTCTGATGAATAATCCCATTGTGCTTTAATTCTGATAAATCGGGCGTAAAGGTACGGATTATATTGCTTATTCCATATAGCGCGCTACTTTTCCACTGATTTGCAGTAGGGAGATTTCACATAATTTGGTATCATATTCCGCGGAGAGAATACGTTCTTCTGCATCCAGCAGACTCTTTTGGGCTTCGCGCATCTCGATTCCCGAGAGGTTGCCCAGCATATATCGTTCCATGGCAATCTCGTGGTTCTCCTTGGCAGCCACAAGGTTCTGGCGTTCCAGGTTCAGCATTTGCAGGTTGTTTTGGTAGGCCTGCCATAGGTTGCTGAGGTCGGCGCGCAGGGCCTGCTCCAGTTGCTCCCGTTCCAGGCGAGCATTCTGTACGGCAATGCGGGCATTCTTGCGTTCGCGGCGCCGGTTGCCGTCGAACAGATTGAAGCCGACCGTGACGCCGAAGTTCAGACCGAGGTTGCTGCGGCGGCTGTTGGCAGAGATGTCATACTTGTTGAGGGTGTAGCCGTATCCGCCGTTCATCTTCACGTATGGGTAGTCGCGCGAGCAGACTTTCTTGTAGTCCAGACGGGCCAGGGTATTGTTCTGTTCGGCACGTAGCAGTGAGGCGTTGATGGTGAGGGTGGCGTTCCACAGCTCCTCGAAGTTCAGGGAGGCGGTCACGTTGATGAGGCTGTCTTGTATGATAAACGGCTGGTCTACATCTTTGTTTGCCATGAGTTCGTTCAGCTGGATACGTGAGGTGTGCAGCAGTTCCTGCTGTTTCATGTATTGGGCACTGTCGGCATTGAAGTCCACTTTGGCCTGCTGGTAGTCCAGGCGCGAGAAGTTACCGATGTGGTAACGCTCTTCCACAATGCGCAGGCGCTCTTTGGATAGCGATACGGCATAACGGAAGTTCTTCAAGCGGATTTTTTGCTGCACATAGTTATAGTATTCGGCGGCTATGTTGGCTATCAGGTCCTCGATGGCGATGCGCGTATTGGTCTCGCCTTGGCGTTCCAGCTCCTTGAGCCGTTGGTAGTTGGCGGTAATGTTGAAACCGTCGAAGATGGTCCAGTTCAGGTTGATGCCTGCATCGAGAGTTTGGTCAAACACTCCGTTGTCCTTGGTTGTCTCTCCGGTGGCTCGGGCTTTGGTCTCGGTATTGTCTATGGTTCCCTTGTAGCCGGCGGAGAGGCCCAGTGTGGGCAGGTAGCCCGCATTGCCCAGTGTGGCGTTGTTCTTGCTGACCTGCTCTTCATTGCGGACAATGCGCAGGGAGTAGTTGTTCAGCAATCCTTGCTCCAGGCAGGACTTCAAGGTGTAGGTAGGCGCAGGCTGTGCATAAAGGCCCAGCGCTGTGCAGGCAGTGGCTATGAAAATTAAAACAATGCGTTTCATTCGGTCTTCAGTTTACTTCGGTTCGTTGATACATAACTATATATGGCAGGCACGATGTACATCGTCAGCAGTGTGGAGATGAGCATGCCGCCTACGACGGCAGTACCCATGGCGATGCGCTGGTTGCAGCCTTCGCCGGTGGCGAATGCCAGTGGTATCAGTCCCAGGATGGTGGAGGCACTCGTCATCAGGATGGGGCGCAGACGTTGCAGGGAGGCGTCCTTGATGGCTCGCATCTTGTCTTCACCCGCTTCCTGCTTCTGATTGGCGAACTCCACAATCAGGATACCGTTCTTTGCTACCAGACCAATCAGCATGATGATGCCAATCTGGCTGAATATATTCATCGTGATGTCTCCGAAATACATGAATACCAGCGCGCCGGCAATGGCGAGAGGCACCGTCAGCATGATAATCAGCGGGTCTTTGAAGCTCTCGAACTGGGCGGCCAGAATCAGGTAAATCAGCACGATGGCAAGGATGAAGGCGAACATCAGACTGGAGGAGCTTTCGCGATACTCCTTGGAGTCTCCGGTCAGTGCGGTACGGAAGGTCTCGTCCAGTGTCTCCTTGGCAATCTTGTCCATTTCGTCCAGTCCTTGCCCGATGGTCTTCCCGTCGGCAAGCCCCGCGGAGATGGTGGCGGACACGAAACGGTTGTAACGGTACAGTTTCGGAGGGGCGATACCGCCGGTCAGCTCTATCAGGTTGTCCAGCTGCACCATGTTCCCGTTGTCGCTTCGGATATAGATACCTTTCAGGTCGGCGGGCTTGTTGCGTTGCTGGCGGTTGATTTCGGACAAGATTATATAGAAGTAGCCCATACGCTGTCCGCTCAAGCCGTATTGCAGAGTTTGGGCAATGTTCTTGGTGCTTACGCCCATGATACTCGCCTTGTCACGGTTGATGTTGATGCGCGCTTCAGGCTTGCTGAACTTCAGGTTTACGTCTGCCATCTGGAATACCGGATTTTCGTAGACCTTCGTCATGAACTTGGGGAGCACCTCCTGCAATTTCTCGATATTAGTTGCCTGCAATACATACTGCACGGGCATACCGCCGCGCCGTCCTCCGAATGAGGAGGACTGCTGTACGAAAGAGCGTGCCATGGTCTTTTTCTGCACTGCCTTCGACAACTTTTCGGCAACCTCCATCTGGGTATAGTCACGGTCTTTCATGTCTTTCAGTGTGATACGTACGTTACCGCTACCACTGGATACACGCGCTGTTACCGCTTCTGCATCCGGGATAATGGAGTCCACCAGATGATTGATGTCTTCGGTATAGTCGCGGATATATTCGTAAGTCACTCCTTCGGCACCCATTGTATTGATACTGATTTGCGAACGGTCCTCCAATGGCGCCATTTCAGCCGGGATAGTATTCCAAAGGACTCCGATAAGCAGGATGGTGACGATGGTGAAGGGCAGGGCAATCCAGCGCCGTTTCAGGAAGGCGGCCAGTGACTGGCTGTATACCCGGTTCATCCCTTCGAAGAAAGGTTCGGTCTTGCGATAGAACCAGCTCTGCTGTTCCCTTTTGATTAAAAGTTTGGTGGCAAGCATCGGCGTAAAAGTCAATGCGGCGAAGGAGGAGATAATCACCGAACCGGAGACCACGATACTGAATTCGCGGAACAGTCGTCCTGTCGTACCGTCCATGAATACAATAGGGAAGAATACCGCCACCAGCGTAATGGTAGTGGAGATGACGGCAAAGAAAATCTCCTTGGCTCCTTCTATGCCGGCTTCTTTCGGTGGCATCCCTTTCTCGATGCGGACATAAATGTTCTCCGTCATCACGATGGCGTCGTCCACCACCAAGCCCACGGCAAGCACCACGGCAAGCATGGAGAGCACATTGATGGAGAAACCGGCCAGATACATGACGAAGAAAGCTCCAATCAGCGAAACGGGGATTACAATACATGGCACAAGCGTCACACGCCAATCGCGCAAGAAGAGGAAAATGATGATGATAACCAGTACAAAGGCCTCATACACCGTCTGCTTCACCTCGTCGATAGAAGCGCGGATAAACTTGGTATTGTCAAAACCGTAGTTGTAATGAACATCTTCGGGAAGGTCTTTCTTCATCTTCTCCATGCGGTCATATACGGCGTTGGCTATTTCAATGTGGTTGGCACCCGGCTGCGGAATTACTACGACACCTACCATGGGCACACCGTTCATCTTCATATAACTTTTGATGTCGGCTGGTCCCAGTTCGGCACGTCCAATGTCGCTGAAGCGGACAATACGGTTACCGTCTTCCTTCAGGATAAGATTGTTGAACTCTTCGGCTGTATGCATCAGACCCAACGTACGGATGGTGAGCTCGGTAGTGTTTCCTTCGATACTTCCGGAAGGGAGCTCTACGTTTTCGTTGTCCACCGCATTCTTTACATCCAGAGGAGTGATTCCATAGCCGGACATCTTGATGGGGTCCAGCCAAAGCCGCATGGAATAGCGCTTTTCTCCCCAGATGCTTACACTACTTACATCTGAAATAGTCTGAAGCTGCTCCTTGACAGTCAGGTCGGCTATTTCACTGAGCTCCAGTAGGGAACGTTTGTCGCTTTGGAGGGCAACCATTAGGATAGGGGTGGCGTCCGCATCGGCTTTTGATACGGTAGGAGGGTCACAGTCACGAGGCAGATAGCGTTGTGCACGCGACACTTTATCACGTACGTCGTTGGCGGCGGTTTCCAGGTCAACGGAAAGCTCAAACTCTACTGTAATGCGTGATGAGCCTTGCTGGCTGACACTGGAGAGGGAGCGTATGCCGGGAATACCGTTGATGTTCTGCTCCAGAGGCTCCGTTATCTGGTTCTCGATGACATCGGCGTTGGCACCCGGATAGGAGCAGGATACTGATATGATGGGATTGTCTACAGATGGGTACTCGCGTACACCCAGATAATTGTAGCCGATGAAGCCAAACAGCAGGATTATCAGGGTAAGTACTGTCGAGAGTACCGGTCGCCGTATACTTAATTCGGATATATTCATTCTTTACAATTGATAATTAACGGTTGATAATTGACAGTTGTCAATTGATATTGTCCAGTGTTACCGGTAGTCCGGTACGGAGTTGCAGGGTTCCCGAGGTGATGATGGTATCTCCTGCCTGCAAGCCTTGCAATACTTGTACTTCCGCTTCCGTACGGATTCCCGTAGTAAGCTCTACCGGCTGGGCTTTTCCCGACTTATAGAGGAATATCTTGTCTTTTCCCATTTCCGGTACAATGGCTTCGGACGGTACGGCAAGGGCGTCCTGAATTTCATCCTTGTTCAGCTTGATGCTGGCATAGCGGCCCGGAAGCACAGCTCCGTTGGCATTGGGATAAAGTGCACGGATTGTCAGGGTATGGGTAGTAGGGTCTATCTTTGATTCGCGTGCATAAACCGTGGCGTGGAAGGTTTTTAGCTTTCCTTCGAGAGTGAAGTCCAGTCCGGCGCCGGTCTTTACGTCATTGGCATACCGCTCGGGTACGGCAAATTCCACCTTCAACGGCGAAATCTTGGTGAGTTTGGCTACAATGGTTGTAGGGGAAGCGTAAGTACCCACACTGACTTGGCGCAGACCGATGACACCGTCGAAAGGAGCACGCAGCTCAGTTTGTGCGATGTTCGATTCTATCAGGTCAATGTCGGCATTCAGGGTGGCCAGCTCGGTCTTTACTTGTTCGTAGGCTTCTTTACTGACCGCATCTCTTTCCAGCAGGGCGTTCTGGCGAAACACGCGGTCTTCTGCCAACTTTAATTGGGAGACGAGGCGTTGCAATTGTGCTTGCAGCGGCCGGTCATTAACTTTGGCAAGTAATTGTCCTTTCTTGACGAAGCTGCCTTCTTCAAAATTTATCTCTATGATTTTGCCGGATGTCTCGAAAGAAAGATCCACTTCCTCATCCGGCAGCAGGCTGCCGCTGATTTGTATTTCATCCTTCAGCAGTTGCGGTTTGATTATTTTTGCGTTTACGTTTAGAATTTTCTTACCGCTACGTTGACCGGTCATCACCTTGTCTGCAGCGGCTAATTCTTCATTCTCTTTAGGTAATTGGGAGTAGATTCCTCCTCCAATCAGTCCGGCACCAATCACGATAATGATGCCCCATTTAACTCTCTTATTCATGTTGTAGTATTAGTAGTAATAAAATCAGCCTTAGATTAGACTACGGGAAAAGAGAATAGTTTAAAAGATAAAGAGTTAAAAAGTGTAAGAATATGGATTGGAAAGGTGATAAAATGACAAATCAGTAAGCAGCCCGGTATTTTCCCTCCTCCTTGTCCTCCAGCATGTTCAGATAAGAAGCGTAACGGGATTCGCTGATATAGTGCTTCTCGACAGCCTCGCGTACAGCGCATCCGGGTTCGTGGCGGTGGGTACAGTTGCCGTAACGGCAGTCGGCAGATACCTTGAATATTTCCGGGAAGTAGTGGCCTATCTCTTCTTCTTCCATATCGAATGTTCCGAAACCTTTGATGCCCGGAGTGTCAATGATATATCCGTTGCCCGGAACCGGGAACATTTCTGAGAAGGTAGTGGTGTGCATACCTTTATTATGATAGGTGGATATCTCTCCGGTTTTAATCTCTATATCGGGCAGTATTGCCTTGATGAGTGTCGATTTCCCTACTCCGGAATGTCCGGAAAAGAGGGTTATGCGTCCTTTGAGTTCTTTCTCGATAGTGTCGATGCCTTCCCCTTTTCTGGCAGAAACCTTGAAACAAGGATAGCCGATGGTGGTGTAAAGGTTGATCAGGCTGTCCAGATAGTGCAGTTCCTCTTCATCGTAGGCATCCACTTTGTTGAATATAATCTTGACGGGAACACGGTATGCCTCGGCAGAGGCGAGAAAACGGTCTATAAAGGTAGTGGAGGTCTCGGGATAGTTCACCGTCACTATGAGCATGCACTGGTCGAGGTTGGCAGCAAGAATGTGCGATTGCTTGGAAAGGTTGGAGGCGCGGCGGATGATGTAATTCTTCCGGTCCTCTATCTCGCTGATAAAGGCCGTACCTTCTTGGTTCAGTATGATGTTCACATAATCGCCTACAGCCACGGGATTAGTGCTTCGTATGCCTTTCAGCCGGAAGTTCCCTTTGATTTTACATTCAATCTCCCTTCCGTCGTCAGTCCGTACCAAGTACCAACTTCCGGTGTTTTTTATAACGAGTCCCCTCAAAATAATTGAAAGTTGAAAGTTGAAAGTTGAAAATGGAAGGTTGAAAGGCTTCTATACTTGGTATATCGGTTTATTTTCAACTTTCCATTTTCCGTTTTCAACTTAATTAAACGGTCATGATTTCTTTATCCTTTGCAGCCAGCATGTCATCAATCTGCTTGATGAACTTGTCGTGAATCTTCTGCAGCTTTTCTTCACCGCCTTTCTGGGCGTCTTCGGCCAGTCCGTCCTTTACGGATTTCTTCAAGGCGTCGATGGCATCACGGCGTGCATTACGTACACTTACCTTGGCAGTTTCTCCTTCTCCCTTACACTGTTTGGCAAGTTGTTTACGGCGTTCTTCCGTCAGTGGCGGGATGCCGATACGGATAATCTCACCATTGTTTTCGGGCATGATGCCGAGACTGGAGTCAATGATGGCCTTTTCAATGACGCGGAACATGCTCTTATCCCATGGCTTGATGGCAATGCTGCGTGCGTCCGGAGTGGTTACGGCTGCCACATTGTTGATAGGAACCATACTTCCATAAGAATCCACACGGATACCGTCCAGCAAACGGATAGCGGCTTTTCCGGCGCGGATATGAGCCAGTGCCTCGTCCAGATACATGATGGCCATGTCCATACTTTCTTGCGCTTCGTCTAAGATGTCTTTTACGTCTCTCATATTATTTTCGTTTTGAAATAGCTTTGATTTGAAACTTTGCAAATATAATTATTAAATTGAAAATTGAGAATTAAGAATTAAATAACATTCATTTTTTATTCTCCATTTTCCATTCAATTGTGCACCAGTGTACCGATTTCTTCTCCTTGCATCACTTTTTTCAGATTACCCACTGTGTCCATGTCAAAAACGATGATGGGCAGGTTATTCTCTTTGCACATGCAGGTGGCAGTGAGGTCCATCACTTTCAGACCGCGCTTCAGCACTTCGTCGTAGGTGATGTCGTGGAACTTCGTGGCTGTCGGGTCCTTCTCCGGGTCGGCGGTGTAGATGCCGTCCACACGGGTACCTTTCAGCATGACATCCGCCTCAATCTCGATGCCGCGCAGACTGGAACCGGTATCGGTAGTGAAGAACGGAGTGCCTGCACCGGCGGTCATGATGACTACTTCGCCTGCTTCCATACATTCGATGGCACGCCATTTATTGTAGAATTCACCGATGGGTTCCATACGTACGGCAGTCAGCACGCGGGCCTTCACGCCGGCAGCTACCAGAGCCGAACTGAGTGCAAGGCTGTTGATGACGGTTGCCAGCATTCCCATCTGGTCGCCTTTCACACGGTCGAACCCTTTGTTGGCACCGCTCAATCCGCGGAAAATGTTTCCACCGCCTATCACGATGCCTATTTGTACTCCCAATTCGTGGATTTCTTTGATTTGAGCTGCGTACTCGGCAAGGCGTTTCTCGTCGATGCCGTATTGCTTTTCACCCATCAGGCTCTCGCCGCTGAGTTTCAATAAGATTCTTTTATAGGTTGCCATAATATATAGTTTTGTTACATTGCTTTGCAGCAAAGATAAAGAATTAAACTGAAAAGTGCAGCAGAATGTGGTAGGATAGTTGCCTAACGCACAGTCTTTAGGAACTCGTCCATGCTGTGATATAACGGAACGCCATAGCGGTTGCAAGTAATCCGCACATTGTCGTAGCGGTAGAAACCGGGTTCACAGATAACGTGCAGTTTACCCGAACGCATGTGCAGTCCCATCTCCAGCAGGGTGATGGGGGACTTGCTGCTTGCCAGGATATTCATGATTATCAGGTCGGCTTTTTCCAGATGTTCCAGTTCCCAGTTCACTTGATGTTCAAAGTCGGACATTTCGCCGCTGAGTCCCTTGTCCCTTCGGGGATTGTATAGGATGTATTTACCTTGGGGGCGTGCGCGGAACCAGTCGCAGGTTGCCTTTTGCCAGTCTATGCTTTTGCCCATGTCGATGGTGCCTGCCAGGAAAATTCTGGTGTATTCGGCTTCGTTCACTTCGGCTTTGCCTTCATCCGGGTGGAGTACTATAACCTCGGACTGAGCCTGCAGCCCGATAGGAAACAACAGCAGTAAAAGCAGGTAGAGACTTTTCTTCATGGTTGATGATGGTTTTATAGGATTAGTTTCTTTTTTTGCTTCTTATCGGGAGTCTTGGGAACAGTTTCCTGAAGCGGACCAGTTGGCTTGTAATATTGCCTCCTGCGATGACGAACGTTACGGCTACGATAATCATCACCAGTCCGAAGCTTTCTCTGACTGTCAGGCTTTCTCCAAAGACGGCTATTCCGAAGAAGATGGCTGTCACGGGCTCCAATGCGCCGAGAATGGCGGTCGGGGTGGAGCCGATATATTGGATGGCACCGGTAGTGCAGAGGAAGGATATGGCGGTGGGGAAGACAGCCAATGCAAGCAGATTGGCCCACAGATACCACTGGTCCGGTGTGTTCAGTACGCCGGAATAGAGCAGGCGTGCCACAAAAAGCGATAGGCCGAAGAGAAGGACATAGAAGGTGACTTTAAGCGTAGCCACATTTTTCAACGATGTCTGGTTGATGCCCACGATGTATATGGCATAGGAAAGGGAAGACGCGAAAACCAGCAGTGTCCCTATCAGGCTCAGTGTGCTGCCGTCCTCGCTCTTGTAGAGCAGTCCGATACCTCCCAGTGCAAGCAGCATGCAGACGATGGTTTGCAGTGCCAGCTTCTCTTTGAAAACCATGGCCATAATAAGCGCCACCATGATGGGATAGACGAACAGCAGTGTAGACGCTATGCCGGCGGCCATGTAGTTATAGCTCAGGAAAAGCGTCAGTGAGGAGAGGGCCACGAGCAATCCCATGATGATGAGCGGAAATGTTTCTTTCCGCTGTATCTTGAATGACCGCCCTCTCGCCTTTATCATAATGCCCAGCAACGGGATGGCGAAGAGGTATCTGAAAAAAAGTACCGAGTCCGGGTCCATGCCGGCCTTGTACAACGGGAGGGCAAACAGTGGATTCATGCCGTAGGAGGCTGCGGCGATGGAACCTAAAATATATCCTTTGGCTTTTGCGTTCATATCTTTATCTGTAAATTAGCGCGCAAAGGTAGATATTTACTTTGATTTCCTCCTTCTTTTCTGTATGAAAACCGTATGAATTCTACACTTATGCCTTCAGTGTGTAGTCGCCGGCTTCTTTCGTCACTACTTTCTGCAGTTCTTCGAGCGTCTTTTCACCGTCCGAAAACTCTACGGTGGCTACCGGAGGGTTCAGGGTTACGGTGGCGTGTATGCCTTCCATACTGTTCAATGCTTTCTCTACATGCATGCGGCAATGGTTGCACATCATGCCTTCTACTTTGAATTCTTTCTTCATGATTGTTTCTGTTGGCGGTTCAACTTCTTTGTTTTCTTCTCCTTCATGTATTCTTTTCCGTTTCAGCAGCAGGCTGTTGCTCACCACACTGACACTGCTGAATGCCATGGCCGCACC
>OAWM01000927.1_pt1 | contig 13417 bp, 9 predicted proteins | sample 1495501 | NCBI WGS metagenome assembly OAWM01 (sample SAMEA2580210, study PRJEB22360) | human gut metagenome | biome: human gut; feature: human-associated habitat; material: faeces | place: Denmark | collected 2008/2010 | reverse complement strand
TAATATTTATTGAAAATGGTCATGTTTATTTTGTACTATTTATATTCTAACATCAGGCTGTGCGATATTGACTTGTGACTGCGACAAACCAATGGTTTTTGATTGGTCTGGAATGTGGTCTCTACTACTTATCTGCGTTATTGGTGGTGCTGTAGTTGGCTTCTTCTATGGAATCTATAAAGCCAAAGAAGAAAGTGACGCTGAAACTGCCAAAAGAAATGCCGCAAATTCCGAAGAAGCTCGCAAGCAAAGAGTAAAATGGGCGGGAGAAGTAAAACAGAAAGCCCTAAACGTAAATAACACTTGTTCTGGAAATAAAACAGCAGACAAACCATTGGTGTCTACTACATACAAAGCAAATACTCAGATGACTGAAATTATGAACGAATTGACAAGAGTTGCTGAAAAGCAAGGAAAAGTCGATTCTTTGGCTGAGGAATTATCTAAGAAAGGTGGTGCTTCATTATGAAAATTGTAAAATGTCCTAAATGCAGCAAATACATTCATAAAGCAAACAGGTGCTTTCATTGTGGCAATACCACGGGTTTTGACGACGTAGATATTCCTCAAATCCATGAGAATGTAGTAGCCGAATATTCTAAAGTTGAATCTTTAGTAGAAAGCAAAAGGTTCGATGAAGCACTTTCACTTTCACATACAGTAATTGAGTGGATGCCTAATCTTGCCGGAATTTTTTGGCTTCGTCTTTTGGCTAAAAATAAATGCACATCCGCAGCTGAGTTAATCGAAAAGGGATTTAACTGTGAAGATGATGCAGATTTGTGCAACGCTTTGACCTTCTCCACGGGAGCTGAACATAGCATATATCTCGATATTCAGAACATGGTGATTGCAGCAAGAAAAGCGCTTAAAGAAGAAATCTCAACTCACGAATATAACTGCAAAATGAAAACCAATATTTTTCAGATTAAAAAAACCATGCAAGGCGAAACAGATTCGAGAAAAAAGAAATTATTCTCATTGTGGTCAGATCTTGAAGAAACAGAACATGCCCTGTATACCTTAGAAATGGATTGTCGCTTGCTTTCTAAAGAACATAGCGAAGCGCTTGACAAGGCAGTATTTGCTGCATCTTCGACAAAAACGGAAGTTTATCGGCTTGAAGAATGTACCGCAGAAGCTCTTCATAAATATCAAGTTAAAATTGGAAATATTCTTCAGCAATCCGAACAAGCTAAAGCTGCCCTGGAAAGCATGAAGAAACAGCATCCTTGGGTTCATGCTTTTAATGACCTTGTGAAGAAACGTGATGAGCAGGTTCGCTTGATCAGCGCTGAAATTTCCTCCTTGAGATCTTATGAAGCAACAATCCAGCAGACACTTGATCAAATTGACAGAATTGAAGAGCGGCATAGAAAAGCAACTCGTGCAGTTGAAGCCTATGACTTCTTAGATGCAGCTAATCTTTTAGGAAAAGATTGTTATAGCAAAATTCTTCACAATATTGGCCTTGGAATAGATGTTCAAACTTCTATTTCTTCTCAAGACTGGCAGTCTAACACTATCTCCGCCTCTCCTATTGATGATGACGATGATGTGGATACAGATGATTATTACAGTGCTTGGGGCTTACCTAATGACAACTATTAATGGGAGGTGTGAATAATGGAATATACTTCAAAATTACTTGTTGATTTCTTAAAGAAATTGATTGTCTTTGATAAAGATAGCCGTTCCGTGATTGAAGTCGCATCCCGTGTTGTTAGAGATCGTGATGCAGGCGAGAAAGATGAATGGGGACGTGTTCGTTCTTCCGCAGAGCAACAGGCAAAAAATTATTCATCAAAGGTACAATCTATTGTAACTGACTTCCAAAGACAGATGGATAATGTGCTTTCTTATGATATTAGGGATAAGAGCAATACCTTTACCAGACTGCAGAAATGTAAAGAAGCTCTCGCATTGGTTTCCAGTGCCGAAAAAAGCATCACTCATAAAGATGTTTACGAAGCCAATAAAGGTAATTCCTCTCAGCAAATGTCGATGTCTGTTGATGATATTATCCAAGGCAAAATCGACTTTATTGCTATGGCCTATAACCTAAATGAAGTATTAAAAGGCTCTAAAAAAAGAGAAACGGCGAGTGCATGTGCATCTTTCTACAACACCTGTCGTACTGCAGAAGCTTTAATAAATCAGGAAATCATTACACTCCGCAGCTCTATTATTCAGAACAGAGAAGCATTGCATACAAGATATTCGGAAATTGCTAATAGTTCTCATCAGGTTGCTTCTTCTGAATGGACATCTGCACTTAAAGCCCTGATTGCTACTGCAGATAAATACGCAAAGCAAAGACAAGCAAGCTTTGCAGAAACTGAAAAAGTAAGCACTTCTAGTGCTGATGTGCTGAAACAGCGTCTCAGTAAGCTTGTCGATACATTTTGTCAGCAATTCCCACCACAAGAATTTGCAGAGGAATACTCCCGCTTATATTCGCTAGAGCCTTCCTTTGAGAATTATAATTGCTATAAAGAAATGCCCCGAAATGTACATATTAGTACATTAGAGTATGATATTTCGACTCTGGGATTGAGTGACTATACCAAAGCTTTCTTGGATAGATACTACTTCTTCTTATATAGAGACAACAAGCTGTGTATTCCTTACTGTGCTTCCTTTGGCCCGGAATTCAATTACTTGTTCAAGTTCAATGGAGAAGGCCGCTCTAATGTTGTTAAAAACGCATGTGATCTTGGAATGCGTTTGTTTATGATGCTTCCTCCTGGCAAACTCAACTTCACCTTTATCGATCCGGTTACTCTGGGTGAAAGTTTTGCAATGTTCACTCGTCTGGTTGACGTTGACGACCGTACGAGCGAGGTAATTAACGGAAAGATCTGGTCCTCTCCTGCTGATATTGAGCAGAAACTGAAAATAATGACTGACCATATTTCCAATGTTACTCAGCGTTGCTTACAGGGTAAGTATGACAACATCTATGAGTATAATCGTGTTGCCGAGCAAAACGCAGAAGCCTATCAGGTTTTGATGCTTATGGATTTCCCTGCCGGTCTTACTGACCAGTCTCTGAAATTGCTTGAGCAAATTGTTACTTCTGGACCGAAGTGCGGCGTCTTTACGATTATTTATCGAAACGAAAGCCAGTACAAAAAGATTTCTGAGCGCTCGTATCCTTTAATTACGAACATTGAGACCAGTTTCCAAGTGTTCAACTTTAATGAAAACTGTACTCAGATTTCGTGTTCTGGAGAGAAAATAAAGGATAAGCCCTTGCTGTGGAATAATCTCCAACTGCCTAGCGCAACTCAGATGGATCAAATTATTGCTACACTTAAAAAGGGCATCAAAAACGCAGACAAAGTCGTTATCGGTATTGATAAAGTTAGCGATGCTGAAAGCACAAATACAACCAAGGACGGTATCAGAATTCCGATTGGTATCCATGGTGCCAACGAAGTACAGTACTTGACCTTGGGAGTAGGCGGAAGCCACCACGCTTTAATTGCTGGTGTTGCTGGCTCCGGTAAATCTAGCTTGCTGCACACAGTTATCCTCAGAACGTTGACTCAGTATTCACCTGATGAACTCTCAATTTATCTTGTAGACTTCAAACGAGGCGTCGAATTCAAGATTTACGCTGATTTTGAGCTTCCGGCTTTTAAAGTCATTGCTATTGAAAGTGAACGTGAATTTGGATATAACATCTTGCTCGCTCTGGAACGTGAACAAAAGATTCGTGCGGATCTGTTCAAGAAGAGTCACGTTGATAAGATTGAAGAGTATCGTGAGTTGGGCAAAAAAATGCCTCGTATATTGGTCATTATGGATGAGTTCCATGAACTTTTCTCCAATGCTAACGATGAGTTTGCAAAGAAATCCGCAACGATTATGGAACGAATTGTTCGCCAAGGTCGTGCATTTGGTGTTCACCTGATTTTAGCTTCTCAAAGCTATTCCAATATCACAGGTATTGACAGAGCTGTATTCGACCAGATGGCAGTAAGAATTGTACTTAAATGCTCCAAAGCAGATGCGAACCTGCTGTTGGATAATGGCAGCACTGAAATTGATCAGATTTCCATTGATGATCCGGGTCGTGCCGTTTACAACTCCGAAGCCGGAAACAAGGAGTATAACAGCCATTTCAGAGTTGCATATATCGCACCTGAAAAGCACAGAGACATGCTGCAGGAAATCAGCGACAGGACTATTTCTTATGCAGATAAGCCTACTCGCATTCTTCTGTCTAATATCGAAGATAATAAGTACAGCATCTTCAATCAGTTTGCTACCTATGAGCCAAACCGCTGCCCTGTTCCTGGACGTCTTTACATTGGTGAGCCGCTTAGTGTGACGAATAACATGAACATGGATCTTGTTCGTAGTGACAACTCCAACTTGCTTATGCTTGGTAACGATACTGAGAAAGCAAGAAGTATGTTTGCCTTTGCTATATTGAGCCTTTGCATTAACTATTGGGTTAAGAACAGAAAAGCTCCTGAGAAGCCTTTTATCTATTTGCTTAACTGTAAACCACTTGATGATAGTTATTTCAAGGATACTCCTCAGATCATTGCAAGCGAACTGCTCCCAGAGTATGTCCGCTATGTCCATTGCGGGGACGAAAGTGCTACACAGGAAGTGCTGTCTGAGCTTCATGACAATATCAAGGATAGTAACAAGCCTATCGGTGCCACAGATGAGTTCTTCTTTGTCTTTGGTTATCAGCGTGCAGAGGAACTTAAGTCCGAAATAAAGCTCTCTCAGAGCGATGATATTGATAGCCTGTTTAACATTATGTCCAGCAATTCCAACAGGCCGCAGCTTTCACCTAAGGAAATATTCCATACAATCGTGAAAGATGGAGCAAAGCATGGAATTCATGTAATACTCTGGCAGGATAGCTACAGCGCTCTTGAACAAGATGATAATAACATCATGTCCTACTTTAACCTGAAGGTAGCGTTTGATATGTCTCCTGAAGAATTCTCTCGTTCTGTTGGCGCAAACGACATCAGTTTGATGAGTGAAAATAATGCAATTTATTACAACAAGGCAAGAGATAATCAGAAGTTCCGTCCTTATCAGGCACCTGACGAGGATTGGCTGAAAGATATTAGCGCTAAACTGCACTAATTAAGATGCGCAGAGTCGGGTTATACAATCTGGCTCTGTACATTATGCTTATTTTTCAGAGGTATGCATGGGAAAACTAAAATTAGAAGCACAACGACGTGTTGAGCAGGATCGGTTGCAAAGTCAGGAAATCGTTGAATGCGGCGAGGAAAGACTCGAAGAAGCAGAATCTTACGCTCATGCTCCAATTTTTAATCCACTCGAAGACATTGAAGCGATAGATATTGACGATATTACAGTTCTCATGGAGTGTGGAAAAAAATATACTGTTGAAGAACTTGTTGAGCAATTTGGTATTTCTGTTGATGCTGCCAAATCTGTGCTAGCTCCTTGTGACTCCACAGACATAGGTAAAGCGATTGCGGAAGCTGAAAATACCGAAGCAATAGTCTCCATTTTTGAAAATGCAGATGAACATGAAGCCGCAGAGTCTTCTGATAGTGATTTGCCGTTTAATGAATCGTGGGATTATAGCGACGAAGAACTTGCCAGGATGGTATATGAACTTGAACACGCATTCGATTAAAACAGACATACTTAATTAGAAACTTAGGAGGATTATCATGGGTTCTTTGAAACTGGAACAAAGACAAAAAGTTGAAAGCGACCAGGAAAAGGGTCGTGAAGTAAAGGAAGCTGGCGAGCAGAAGTTAGAAGAAGCCGAAGCTTCCCAGGGCGCAATGGAGCAGATTGAAGCCATTGATGATGATGACAAGGCTGCACTTGATGCAGCCAGAAGTGAATCAGATGGCATTGCCAAAGCGATTGCTGAAAGTGAAGTTAAGGAGCCGGGACGTGAAGTTGGTGAATCCTTAAAGGAAACCTCTGAACAGTCTACCGAGTACAGCGAAACCGAAATGGCTGATGCAGAAAAAGCATCAGAAATGGTCGGAGACTATTCTGAGGTTGGAGGTGAATTATCTAGCGAACTTCAAGAAAGCGGACAGGAATTCCAAGAAATTGCAGAGGAAAGCGATCAGATAAATGACGAGTTGCAGTCCGAATACGACCAGCTTGCAGCCGCATTGGAAGGAGTCTTCTAAATGGATCAATTATATTACCTCTGTTTTTCAGTAAACAAACTACCAGATTTAACACTAACAAAGTACAGCGTCTTTGATGGTTCCAGTGTTGAGAACATCATGGATAAGCACGGCGTTTTCCTTCGCCAATTACATAGACTCGGATACACCTCTGGTGTGTATTTCCATTTGCTGTACTACTACAACCCGGATAAGAGCATTCCGAAAGGACACCATTTATCCATCATTTTCTATGCAACTTCTCAGAGCAAGACCAAGCTGGAGGGAATTCGTGAATTTTTGACGACCTCTGTTTTGAGCACTTACTATGAGTTTTTTTGCTATGAAATTGCTCAGAACTTCGCCATCGAGGAAGAGAACCTATCTGATGGTTCTACCCTTCCGCTGCTCAAGTTGACGAATATTTCTGGAGCCATCAAAAAATACAGCCTTGGTAAGACCAAGCCTGAAGAAGTTATTACTGCAGCAAAGGAAATTGCTGGTGGCACACGCTCTCATATCGTTTGTGAGATTGCATCTGATGCAGATGCAATGTTGAGCTTCAATAAAATGCCTGTTGATAAAACGGGTCGAATTGTGTTGGAGAAAAAATTTTCCTATGGAGCATTTTTGACCAAAAAAGATTATTCCCTTCCGGCACAAAATAGATTGAATACGGACGGAGCCGGTGAAATCAACCTCTACTCTATCATGGAGTGGGAACCTTGCGAAACCGGCAGACTTTATAACGTTCTGAAACTGATGGAAGGATATGATCGAAGCGCTGTTCTTCGTATTGATATTTTCCCAGTAGAACACACACAAGCCATCCGTCAAAGATTGCCTTACACAGAAACAAGACGCAGAATTTCCGATCGAGTGCAGGGTAAGGATGACAACAGCGAAAACATTGTGAAATCTTGGGATAAGTACCTCAATAATCTGATGAAATTCCCTCAGTTCCTTGCCAATATCGTTGCCTTTGCTGATTCACAGGACATTGCCGTAATGCTTGCAGATAGTGTAGCGGCTGAAGCGGTTGAATCCGGAACTTATCTGATTGAGACAATGAGTTCCGAAAACGGCTTTAGTATGTACGAAAGCGATGCCAAAATCCTACACAAAGAGAAAGAATCCGGTAACTACGTTGCACCGTTCCTTTCCCTATACACTTTGGAAGAGATACGTCCCATGTTCTCGTTCCCAATTTTGTATCCAGGTGAAGCAATTGAATGTCAAAAAGAAACTGATCCTACCCCATTTACCAAAGAACTGACGATTGACAAGGATACCGGTGAAGTTCATGAAGTCATTTCCTTGGGCGTTAGCTCTATAGGATATGATGTAACATTTCCTGTAAAATTGTTTAAAAAACACGCCTTCATAGCGGGTGTACCGGGTGCTGGTAAAACAAATACAATGCTTTACTTGGTAACAACGCTCTGGCGTGATACACAACAACATATTCCTTTCCTTGTGCTGGAACCTGCTAAACAGGAATACCGTGCGCTGGCCATGATTGACGGTATGGAGGATCTTTGTGTATTTTCACCCGGCGCAGATACCTACTTCCCGTTACATATCAATCCTTTCCAGTTCCCAGTAGGATTAACTCTTGCGGAGCATATTGCAAACTTAAATGCAGTTTTTGCAGGTGCATTTGAATTAATTCCACCGTCGCCCTTTTTGATTGATAGCTGTATTGAGAAAGTTTATCTCGATAAGGGTTGGAATATTAACGAGCGCAACAATGGAACAAAAGAATATCCAACAATGCAGGAATTGTATGATTCATTGAAAGTAGCCGTTGAAGAATCTGGTTATGAAGGTGAGTCTAAGGCGAATATTCGTTCCGTTATGGAAGTACGAATTGGTAGCCTTCTGAGACGTGAAATCGGCAATGTCTATAATGTCCGAAAGTCCAGCATCGAACCCGAAGATTGGCTAAACCGTCCCGTTATTATTGAGTTGGAGGCTCTTGGTGAAGGCCCTGCAAACTTTATGTCCCTTTTAATCTCGACATTAATTCGAGAAGTGCTTAAAATCCGCAAAACAAGCGATATTGCCAAAACAAATGAAAACACACTGAAACGAGAAGTTGAACATATCATCTTTTACGAAGAAGCGCATAACCTTATCGGACCTACAACGGATGACCCTGTAGGCGGATCTGTTGACCCTAAAATCTCTGCAACCAAATATCTTGTCAAAATGCTCGCCGAGGTTCGAGCTTTGGGTGAAGGTATCGTAATTGCCGATCAGCTTCCTACTGCGATGGCTCCAGAAGTTCTAAAAAATACTGGTCTCAAACTTGGCCATCGAATTACAGCACAGGACGACCGTAATTTGCTTGGTAGCACTATGTCCGCTTCTGCTGACCAGTTGGAAGAACAAGGTACGTTTGGCACAGGTCAAGCACTTATTTTCTATGAAAACCTTCTCAAACCTTTCAAGATGAGAGTCTGCGAATGGGAAAAAGGTGTTTCTCAGAAAAAATACGATTCTCCTACTAATACTCAGTTGTTTGAACGATTAAAGACAAACAAGACTTACAATGCACTATTGGCTCGAAGCGCAGTTATTATGCAGGAGAAAATGCGTGTAGAGTTTGACCTGCTCAGAAATCAAGCCCAGACCTTAAAAGCAAGCATCAGCAAAAAGTATGCTGAGTTAAATTATGTATCCAATAATCTTAGCGGTCTGCAGAGCAAGCTCGAACGACTCTTCGATGAGGATGATATTGCTGAAACCAAGAAGCATATTGCTGAAACTAGACTGGCTCACGAGAAGAAACAAAGAGAGTTTACCGGAGCACTGACACGTGATTTGAAGAAGCTGTGCTGGGGATTTGCAAACCAGTATTATGCGTACATGACCCTATCTAAGAATTACTATGTATATTCGGATGATATGTATATGTGTACCATCAACAACTACCTCTCATTGTTCGGAATAATGAGATCTTTGCATGATGTTCCTCAGCTAAACGCCATTTTGATGGAAGAAACAAAGAACGTTACAACTGATATTGAACGGTATGTGGATTTTAGTACGCTTTCTCCCGATGCACTGTTGGCTAAACATCCCGGATACAATGCTGCAATTTATGCAGCCGGTGATTTTATCAGCAATCAGATCGATGCCGAAGCAGATGCGTACCACAAAAAGGCTACCGCTATATTAGGACATGAAGATAGTATAGAAGAAGCTCTTGCAGATTACTGTGATCAGTTTGTTGCTACTTTCCAGCATTATTATCAAATCGCAGAAATCTACTACTCCACTACCGTCAACCTTGCCAATAGCGTGCAATATGAGTTGGATAATACGTTGAAATTAGAAACACCTGAATGGGAGGAAGCCAATAAAAAAGCTATTGAATACCGCACGAGAGCCACGTTGCTTCATAAAGCATTGGCAGCATACGTTGTTCGAGTTTTCAAGCGTTTCGATGGATTGCAAGGGGTGAATAGAACTATCCTTCTGACTCAGACACAAGAATTGCTTTCTACATTTAGGAATGTCGTTGATTATCGCAATAAAAACGCAACAACTAGACTTTCTATGTGGAATGGCTATGACGAAATGTGGCGGGGTTCTAATTCCATAGCCTTCTTGGAGTTAGGTGCTAAATTTGATTATTTCCACCAACTCAGAATGCAGAAGCTCAGTAGGATGAATGAAGAAAATATTGATATGAAGTTCTTCACTGATCTTTGTAAAAACTACAATGCCCTATTCAAAATGTATTACACCATGGGCATAGGCACTCACGAATTTCAGTACGTGTTGGTACAACATTACAGGCGCTTCTTGGAAGATGTAATCGACATTGGAACAATCGTATACCCTGTCCTGTTCAAATACTCAACCAACAACTGGAATGATTGCAGGAATCTAATGATTAAAATGACTGCGTCCGATCAGGTTTCGCAATCTACGAAAGAAGATTGGAACAGACTTTCTGCAAAAATGACTCGAGCATTAAAAATTTTTACCAAATAAGTGTAATTAGCATTCCGATATCAGCAAGAAATTATCACGTAGAAAGGGGTTACTATGGCTGTTAGATCAAGAGATTTCGTTGGTATAGCCGAAGGTATTCGCAGCCATGAATTATCTACCAAGGGCCAGATTGAAAATTTAAAAGGACATATGTCTGAATTATCTGGCAGAAGAAGTTCATTGAATAGCACAATTTCATACTTAGAAGCTGCTATTGCTGCCGCTTACGAAGATACCGACGAAGACGGTGATCCCGACTACGGGCTTATTGCTTCCTTAGAAGCAGAAAAAAGCTCTGCTGAAAATGAATTGTCGGGAGTTGAACAAGATTTAGACTCTACCGGTAGCGAATTGGAAAGTAAACAAAATGAACTCGAAGCTGTTGAAGAAGAAAAAGCCCAGACATTATTTGAAATTCAGGAACGTGCAAGAAAAACTTCACAGAATATCAGCCTAGCTGGCGGAATGTACGGTGCTTATGCTGGTGTTGGTGGTACTCTGCAAAATTCCTTGCAAACAAGTCTTTCTTCTTTGACACAAGCAGCTGGCATCCTCGGAGGCTCCGTTGATGGAGCCTCCGGAGGAGGTTCTGGCGGCACTACCTCTGGAACAGGAAGCACTGCTTCAGGAGAAGTTGGAACCAGTGCTGGGAACGGAAACACAGAAACTGGCGCTTTGGCGGCATTCACTGGAGGACATTCAGGTGAATCTTTACCTTTATCTGCAAGTCAGTTTAGTACAAGTCAAGATCAGTTGGTCACACCAGCCACAATGCCAAATTACCACTCCGGGCAAGGAACACTGAACACTAAAGCACCACAAAACTTTTCTTCAGAACAAGACACAAACGAATATGCTCTAAGTTCTTTCGGTGATGTTGCTGCACCGCAAATTGAATCTCCAAATGCTGATGGGTATAGTAGTAGCCAAACATCTCAGAGTCTGGAGAGTCAGTTTATATCTACTGAAACACCGGCAGCAGGAACACCATCCGCTGATACGAGTGGACGAAAGCACACTTTTGCGGATTGGCTTGATCCTGCCAACTATACTGAAGATGGTCGTTATATTGGAGATGGACAAACATGGGGATATAAACCCTATGGCGGTGATTCTGGTGAATATGGAGCCACAATAATGACTCCAGTACAACAAGCATTGAACTCTTATATGCAGGAGCATAATTACGGTGCGTGGGATTATAGTATTTACTCCCAAGATCCTACTTGGCAAAAACTACATAAGGCCGCTTATCCAACAAGTGCTGAACACAATATAATGACCCCGCAAGAGAAATTGCAGCAGTATATGTACGAACATAATTATGGTTGGGATGACTATATAACATATTCTCGTGACCCTGAGTGGCAACGTCTGTCTCATGAAATTCGTTCATCTGCTTTTGCAGGGCATAGTAGGCGTGCAACTGCCACTTTGCATTATATGAAAATTCCTGAAGATATGTCTTCGGTTGGTGAAAAAACGAGAACAGGTGCAGATACTTTCTTTGGAAGTGCGTTTTCTAAGATTAAGACTACGGCATCCTCTTTAAAGGTTGTACCGCTTGAAAAACGTTATAGTCTTTTGCGAAATACTGATACTGGAAATATATCAAAAGAAAGCCTTTATGCCTTAACGTCATTAGCCACTGATGTATTAAGGAAAAATTTTAGTAGTACGTTTTCAGACGAGCGTTTCAAAAATCTTAGTAAGGATATAATAATTCTCTCAAAGGAAGAAATAGAAAAATTCTATCCTAATGCGAGAAGCGACATTGCAGGATTTTATTGTAGTGAAACCAAAAAAATTGTTATTAAAAAAGGATCACAAATTCCTATTGGACGTTTCTTACATACATATGTGCACGAAATGCTTCATAAGCTCTCGCACGGAATTGGAAATGTTGGGTTACTTGAAACTAGTGTGTATCAAGGCGAAAAGGTCACAAAAAACACTGGATTAAATGAAGGAATAACTGATCTTTATGCGTGTAGAGCAATGGAATCGGTTGTACCAAACTATTTTGCCCAAGGCTATCCAACAGAAATTTCTATTGTTGAACGTTTAGAAAGTATTTATGGGAAAGAAGAATTGTTGGAAGTTTTTTCGCATGGAAAAATCGAGGAACTTCGCAAGGATTTTGATTCATGTTTTGGCGAAAAGGGTAAATTCGATGAATTCTCCAATCTCGTTGATGAAATTAATCTGTTAATATCTGTGGGTGGAAAAAGCCCTTCATCTCCCAAAGTTGCCAATAGAATTTCAAAGGCATTTGAGACTTTAGATGAATATGAAAGACTAAAGAGAGATTCCAACTATAGATTTCGTCGGCACCAAAAAACTGCCCCTGTTAATATTCCTTCTGATAGCGCTTCAAATTCTCTCAAGAGCGAAGCTCCTAAAAAAGATCCTAGAGAACGGGCTATTTGGGAAGAACGAGAAAGAGAACTGTAGATGGTCGTGGAGGAGAATGATTATGGATAACACGTTAATAGACATTTTGGTGGATATATCACAATATGTGCTTACTACAGAATATTCCTCTTTAGTGGACGAGTATATGCTTCGTCTATCCTTTTTGTATTCGCTACCTCTAAAAAACTTATTAGAAATAAACTGTGATGTGAGACAGCGTATTTTCGTTGATGAGGTTAAGAGGTTTGAAAAGAAAGAAATAAAATCCACTTTATTATATTTAGATGACTTTGGACAAATAACACCGGAAATAGCACTACAAGTTTTTTCGATATTATCGAATCAACTGGCGAGAAACCGGATTCAAGGGAATCTATTTCAACATTTAGCCTATCTTACTGAAGAACTCTATATAGGGCTTATCACGGGTAGTTCAATTAGCGAAAGTGATAAACGAAAAAATGAAATGTTGATTTCCGAAACGTTGCTTGATTTTGACTTCGCTAGCTGTAAATCGGATAATACTAGTTTCCGACTTTTGCATTATATTGACACCGTATAAAAGGAGGAAAGTTTATGGACATTTTTGACCAGTATTTATTTGAAGAATTAACGACACAGTATTCAAAGTCTGGTCTTTCCGCAGATGATTATGAAGAACTTTACCAGCGATTTTGCAATTTGGACTACTTAAAAGAAGTCCGGCCTTATCTGCTAACCATGCGCTTTTTCGGGTTAGGCACTGCTGCTGAAAAAGATACTGCGCTTTCTGAATTAAAAGCAATGCTTAATGAAGATGTGTAGTGCTATAATAAAGTTGTAACAGCAGTGGCTAATAAGATATAATCATCTTA
>OAWM01000910.1_pt1 | contig 13679 bp, 10 predicted proteins | sample 1495501 | NCBI WGS metagenome assembly OAWM01 (sample SAMEA2580210, study PRJEB22360) | human gut metagenome | biome: human gut; feature: human-associated habitat; material: faeces | place: Denmark | collected 2008/2010 | reverse complement strand
GGTGCCACCCGCCGCTAAAGGAGGTATGCTGTGCGTCACTTCCCCAGACGATGGGCTTGTCGAGAATTAATCGCGGCTTTTCTACCGTCATCGTACCGTATTGTAACTGGTCGAAACCGGTGGAGAGATCGGTCAGCGTAATCGTGCTGTCATGCCACTCACCTTTTCCTGCGACATCCCAGGTGGCATTCATCGGTGTAAAACTCCCTTTTCCCCAGTAGCGCCACTGCCAGCGGCCAGCGTCAGGGAGAAAATCATTCGCCAGCCCATCCATATGCAGCACGAAATCGCCCAGTTCATTTTCATGCGCCTGCAAGATGGCCTGCAAACGTCCGTCAACACCACGTTGGGTGACTTTTACACCCGCTAAAGGCCAGCGGATTTCATCGATGTCCAGCGAATCGATGACTCTTCCCTTTGAACGAAGTAACGCGCCTGGCTCAAAGGTCAGCGTTGGGTCAGACAGACTTCCACTTAGCTGCGCAGGTAAACGGGCATATAAAATGAGGTCCGCCTGTTTCGCTTCACCGGTCAGCTGCAGAGGCAGCTGACTGTTATCCATGCTTAATTTTCCTGGGCCAAAATTAAGCACCGCGTTGCCCTTACCCGCTTGCCCCTGGGTCAGCACACTCAGTCGTCCGCTGACCAGAGCGTTCTCAAGCCCTGCCTGCCAGTTGTCGACTTTGACACCCAGTCGGCCACTCAAAGGAAAACCTGCATACGGCCAGCTCCAGCGACCATCGCTTACGGTCAATTGTTGACGAGTAATTTGCCACGGCAAATCGAGCAACGGATCGCCGTTATCCCGTGCCAGCACGATCAATTGCCCGCTATTTTCCTGCCAGTCCAGCTCGGCATCCACCAGTGACGGTTCCTGCGGCAAGTTTAACGTCGCAGTAGCATGCCCACTTACAGGAAGTCCATCCGGCACGAGCGGCATAGCAAATTCCCCCACCAGTTTTACCGGCGGCTGATTTTCAAACGCGACGACATCCAGTTCGCTGACTGTAAGTTGTTGCCCTTTCATCTGGCCTTGAAATTTAACTTTTTCGCCCTGATAACGCAGTTGCTGGATATCAGAGGTTAATGCGAGAGAGAGTTTTCCCTGCCATTCCTGCCAGGGAGAAAAAATCAGTTTATCGATATTGATCCAGGTGTTAGGCAGCATGGCCTGCCACTGCGCGAGTGTTTTTGGAGCGGCTGGCGATTGCTCCGTCTGCGGCAATTTCGCCAGACAAGCAGAATCAAGTTCTACCGTGCCGACGTTCAATAACCAGCGGCTGGGATGTGAAAGGCTGGCGTTGGTGATATGCGCAAGCTGACAATCTCCCACCAGATAACGGAGATCGGGAATGATTAAACCTTTACGCGTAATGCGTGGGCTTTCATCTAATGCAATACGTGTCCCGAGCGGTAGCCAGATGCCCGCCAGCGTGGGAACCCACAGCCCGAGCGTCATCAGCAGCGTCAACGGCACAAGAATAATCAGTAATAACAGCGCGAGAACGGCTTTATATTTACCCAGCATGGGTAGTTAATATCCTGATTTAGCGAAAAATTAAGCATTCAATACGGGTATTGTGGCATGTTTAACCGTTCAGTTGAAGGTTGCGCCTACACTAAGCATAGTTGTTGATGAATTTTTTCAATATCGCCATAGCTTTCAATTAAATTTGAAATTTTGTAAAATATTTTTAGTAGCTTAAATGTGATTCAACATCACTGGAGAAAGTCTTATGAAACTCGCCGTTTATAGCACAAAACAGTACGACAAGAAGTACCTGCAACAGGTGAACGAGTCCTTTGGCTTTGAGCTGGAATTTTTTGACTTTCTGCTGACGGAAAAAACCGCTAAAACTGCCAATGGCTGCGAAGCGGTATGTATTTTCGTAAACGATGACGGCAGCCGCCCGGTGCTGGAAGAGCTGAAAAAGCACGGCGTTAAATATATCGCCCTGCGCTGTGCCGGTTTCAATAACGTCGACCTTGACGCGGCAAAAGAACTGGGGCTGAAAGTAGTCCGTGTTCCAGCCTATGATCCAGAGGCCGTTGCTGAACACGCCATCGGTATGATGATGACGCTGAACCGCCGTATTCACCGCGCGTATCAGCGTACCCGTGATGCTAACTTCTCTCTGGAAGGTCTGACCGGCTTTACTATGTATGGCAAAACGGCAGGCGTTATCGGTACCGGTAAAATCGGTGTGGCGATGCTGCGCATTCTGAAAGGTTTTGGTATGCGTCTGCTGGCGTTCGATCCGTATCCAAGTGCAGCGGCGCTGGAACTCGGTGTGGAGTATGTCGATCTGCCAACCCTGTTCTCTGAATCAGACGTTATCTCTCTGCACTGCCCGCTGACACCGGAAAACTATCATCTGTTGAACGAAGCCGCCTTCGAACAGATGAAAAATGGCGTGATGATCGTCAATACCAGTCGCGGTGCATTGATTGATTCTCAGGCAGCAATTGAAGCGCTGAAAAATCAGAAAATTGGTTCGTTGGGTATGGACGTGTATGAGAACGAACGCGATCTATTCTTTGAAGATAAATCCAACGACGTGATCCAGGATGACGTATTCCGTCGCCTGTCTGCCTGCCACAACGTGCTGTTTACCGGGCACCAGGCATTCCTGACAGCAGAAGCTCTGACCAGTATTTCTCAGACTACGCTGCAAAACTTAAGCAATCTGGAAAAAGGCGAAACCTGCCCGAACGAACTGGTTTAATCTTGCCGCTCCCCTGCATTCCAGGGGAGCTGATTCAGATAATCCCCAATGACCTTTCATCCTCTATTCTTAAAATAGTCCTGAGTCAGAAACTGTAATTGAGAACCACAATGAAGAAAGTAGCCGCGTTTGTTGCGCTAAGCCTGCTGATGGCGGGATGTGTAAGTAATGACAAAATTGCTGTTACGCCAGAACAGCTACAGCATCATCGCTTTGTGCTGGAAAGCGTAAACGGTAAGCCCGTGACCAGCGATAAAAATCCGCCAGAAATCAGCTTTGGTGAAAAAATGATGATTTCCGGCAGCATGTGTAACCGCTTTAGCGGTGAAGGCAAACTGTCTAATGGTGAACTGACAGCCAAAGGGCTGGCAATGACCCGTATGATGTGCGCTAACCCGCAGCTTAATGAACTCGATAACACCATTAGCGAAATGCTGAAAGAAGGTGCACAAGTGGATCTGACCGCGAACCAGTTAACGCTGGCGACCGCAAAACAGACATTAACTTATAAGCTGGCGGATTTAATGAATTAATAGCTGCCACAGCTCCCGGCGGCAAGTGACTGTTCGCTACAGCGTTTTCCGTTGGGTAATGCACACATCCCAATCGCCGTACCATCCAGTTGACGGGCAACAGAAAGCGAACCGCCGATCATTGCACAATTTGCTTCTCCACTACTGGACATCGACGCTTTTAAACCTGACGCTACGTGCGCGGCAGTCGCCTGCTGAACAGGTTCACTACTACACGCCGACAACAATAAAGCGGCACACCCTACCCAAAACGCTGCTCGCATCTTTTCTTCCTCTGATCTTCAAGCCAAACGACACCGCCATAAATAATAGGCAGCACAGAGGGCGGCGTCGAGAGCTGTCCTGCGCGTTGCCCCGCATTTTTACTTTTTTATGGCTATTTTTTTGCCCTCTGTTTGATCAAAACATTCATTACGCTGATGTGGGGGACACAAAAGCGAAAATGCAGAAGAAAGCCATTTGCTAAAATTGAAAGATTACTACTGGGCGCGCAGCAATTTCGTGCGCCCCTCATTTGCGCAATGTAAGGGTGTCATATGATTACTATTGACGGTAATGGCGCGGTTGCTTCGGTCGCATTTCGCACCAGTGAAGTTATCGCCATCTACCCTATTACCCCCAGTTCCACGATGGCAGAACAGGCTGATGCCTGGGCCGGAAACGGCTTAAAGAACGTTTGGGGAGACACACCACGCGTGGTTGAAATGCAGTCGGAAGCGGGTGCTATCGCTACCGTGCATGGCGCTTTGCAGACGGGTGCCCTTTCAACATCGTTTACGTCATCGCAGGGTTTGCTGCTGATGATCCCGACGCTGTACAAACTGGCAGGCGAACTAACACCGTTTGTCCTGCATGTAGCGGCACGTACCGTTGCCACACATGCACTCTCTATTTTTGGCGATCATTCCGACGTTATGGCGGTGCGCCAGACGGGTTGCGCGATGTTGTGTGCAGCAAACGTCCAGGAAGCGCAAGACTTTGCTCTCATTTCGCAAATCGCGACGCTGAAAAGCCGCGTGCCATTTATTCATTTCTTTGATGGTTTCCGCACGTCCCACGAAATCAATAAAATTGTCCCGCTGGCCGATGACACGATTCTTGATCTCATGCCGCAGGTCGAAATTGATGCTCATCGCGCCCGGGCACTCAACCCGGAACATCCGGTGATCCGCGGTACGTCCGCCAATCCTGACACTTATTTCCAGTCTCGCGAAGCCACCAACCCATGGTACAACGCGGTCTATGACCATGTTGAACAGGCGATGAATGATTTCTCTGCCGCGACAGGTCGTCAGTATCAGCCGTTTGAATATTACGGGCATCCGCAAGCGGAACGGGTGATTATCCTGATGGGCTCTGCCATTGGCACCTGTGAAGAAGTGGTTGATAAATTGCTAACCCGTGGCGAAAAAGTTGGCGTGCTGAAAGTTCGCCTGTACCGCCCCTTCTCCGCTAAACATTTACTGCAAGCTCTGCCGGGATCCGTACGCAGCGTGGCGGTACTGGACAGAACCAAAGAACCCGGTGCCCAGGCAGAACCGCTCTATCTGGATGTAATGACCGCACTGGCAGAAGCCTTTAATAATGGCGAGCGCGAAACTCTGCCCCGTGTCATTGGTGGGCGCTATGGTCTTTCATCCAAAGAATTTGGCCCAGACTGTGTACTGGCGGTATTTGCCGAGCTCAACGCGGCTAAACCGAAAGCGCGCTTTACGGTTGGTATTTACGATGATGTGACCAATCTGTCACTGCCGTTGCCGGAAAACACCCTGCCAAACTCGGCGAAACTGGAAGCCTTGTTTTATGGCCTTGGTAGTGATGGCAGCGTTTCCGCGACCAAAAACAATATCAAGATTATCGGTAATTCCACGCCGTGGTACGCACAGGGCTATTTTGTTTACGACTCCAAAAAGGCGGGCGGCCTGACGGTTTCTCACCTTCGAGTGAGCGAACAGCCGATTCGTTCCGCTTATCTCATTTCCCAGGCTGATTTTGTTGGCTGCCACCAGTTGCAGTTTATCGATAAATATCAGATGGCTGAGCGTTTAAAACCTGGCGGCATTTTCCTGCTCAACACGCCGTACAGCGCAGATGAAGTGTGGTCGCGCTTGCCGCAAGAAGTTCAGGCCGTGTTAAACCAGAAAAAAGCGCGCTTCTATGTGATTAACGCGGCGAAAATCGCCCGCGAATGTGGCCTGGCGGCCCGTATTAATACCGTCATGCAGATGGCTTTTTTCCATCTGACGCAAATTCTGCCTGGCGATAGCGCCCTCGCAGAATTGCAGGGTGCGATTGCCAAAAGTTACAGTAGCAAAGGCCAGGATCTGGTGGAACGCAACTGGCAGGCTCTGGCGCTGGCGCGTGAATCCGTAGAAGAAGTTCCGTTGCAACCGGTAAATCCGCACAGCGCCAATCGACCGCCAGTGGTTTCCGATGCCGCCCCTGATTTCGTGAAAACCGTAACCGCTGCGATGCTCGCCGGGCTTGGTGACGCCCTCCCCGTTTCGGCGCTGCCGCCAGACGGCACCTGGCCGATGGGCACTACGCGCTGGGAAAAACGCAATATCGCCGAAGAGATCCCCATCTGGAAAGAGGAACTCTGTACCCAATGTAACCACTGCGTTGCCGCTTGCCCACACTCAGCTATTCGCGCAAAAGTGGTGCCGCCTGAAGCGATGGAAAACGCCCCTGCCAGCCTGCATTCGCTGGATGTGAAATCGCGTGATATGCGCGGGCAGAAATATGTCTTGCAGGTGGCACCGGAAGATTGCACCGGTTGTAACCTGTGCGTCGAAGTTTGCCCGGCGAAAGACCGTCAGAATCCAGAGATTAAAGCCATCAATATGATGTCTCGCCTGGAACATGTCGAAGAAGAGAAAATCAATTACGATTTCTTCCTCAACCTGCCAGAAATCGACCGTAGCAAACTGGAACGTATTGATATTCGTACATCGCAGCTGATTACACCGCTGTTTGAATATTCAGGTGCTTGCTCCGGTTGTGGCGAGACGCCGTATATTAAATTACTGACTCAGCTCTATGGCGACCGGATGTTGATCGCTAACGCCACTGGCTGTTCTTCAATTTATGGCGGTAACCTGCCCTCTACACCGTATACCACCGATGCCAACGGTCGTGGGCCGGCATGGGCGAACTCTCTATTTGAAGATAATGCCGAATTTGGCCTTGGTTTCCGCCTGACGGTCGATCAACACCGTGTCCGCGTGCTGCGTCTGCTGGATCAATTTGCCGATAAAATCCCGGCGGAATTACTGACGGCGTTGAAATCAGACGCCACGCCAGAGGTTCGTCGTGAACAGGTTGCAGCTTTACGCCAGCAACTCAACGATGTTGCCGAAGCACATGAACTGCTACGTGATGCAGATGCACTGGTGGAAAAATCAATCTGGCTGATTGGTGGTGATGGCTGGGCTTACGATATCGGCTTTGGCGGTCTGGATCATGTATTGAGTTTGACGGAAAACGTCAACATTCTGGTGCTGGATACGCAATGCTATTCCAACACCGGTGGTCAGGCGTCGAAAGCGACACCGCTGGGTGCAGTAACTAAATTTGGCGAGCACGGCAAACGTAAAGCGCGTAAAGATCTTGGCGTCAGTATGATGATGTACGGTCATGTTTATGTGGCGCAGATTTCTCTCGGCGCGCAGCTGAACCAGACGGTGAAAGCGATTCAGGAAGCGGAAGCGTATCCGGGGCCATCGCTGATCATTGCTTATAGCCCGTGTGAAGAGCATGGTTACGATCTGGCACTCAGCCACGACCAGATGCGCCAACTCACAGCTACCGGCTTCTGGCCGCTATATCGCTTTGATCCGCGTCGTGCCGATGAAGGCAAACTGCCGCTGGCCTTGGATTCACGCCCGCCGTCAGAAGCACTGGAAGAAACGTTACTTCACGAGCAACGTTTCCGTCGGCTGAATTCGCAGCAGCCAGAAGTGGCAGAACAGTTATGGAAAGATGCTGCAGCTGATTTGCAAAAACGCTATGACTTCCTGGCACAAATGGCCGGAAAAGCGGAAAAAAGCAACACCGATTAAATGCTCTGGATAAGGATTATCCAATTCTAAAAAAAAAGCCCGGACGACTGTTCGGGCTTGTCTTTTTATATGTTGGAAAATCAGTGGCAATGCAATGGCCCAACAGAAAATAAAATCTGTGACAATAAAGGCATATAACCCGCGCAGAATAACGTATAGCAAATTAAAAGTATAATTTTTATTTTGTATGTATTATCTTCGATACATTCACCAGACTTATTATCATTTCAGAGGAATTATTTGATTAAGGTTTTACTTAAGGCGTAACAAATGATATTTATCGGCTAACTGAACTTCTCCTTTAGGATGTTTTCACTCCCCGAAATGGGGATAAAAGGCAAATAAAATAACTAAAGGATTTATTCAATGAAAAGCAAAGTACTGGCACTTTTAATTCCTGCCCTGCTCGCCGCAGGTGCTGCACATGCAGCCGAAGTTTATAATAAAGACGGCAACAAATTAGATCTGTATGGCAAAGTTGATGGCCTGCATTATTTTTCTGATAATTCAGCGAAAGATGGCGACCAGAGCTATGCGCGTCTGGGTTTTAAAGGCGAAACCCAAATTAACGATCAACTCACTGGCTACGGTCAATGGGAATACAATATTCAGGCAAACAACACTGAATCTTCAAAAAACCAGTCATGGACCCGTCTGGCATTTGCCGGGCTGAAATTTGCAGATTACGGTTCTTTCGATTACGGACGTAATTATGGCGTAATGTACGACATCGAAGGCTGGACCGATATGCTGCCTGAATTTGGCGGTGACTCTTATACCAATGCAGACAACTTTATGACTGGTCGAGCCAATGGCGTCGCGACTTATCGTAATACTGATTTCTTCGGTCTGGTAAATGGTCTGAACTTCGCGGTGCAGTATCAAGGTAACAACGAAGGAGCCAGTAATGGTCAGGAAGGCACCAACAACGGACGTGATGTTCGCCATGAAAACGGTGACGGCTGGGGTCTTTCCACAACATATGATTTAGGCATGGGCTTTAGCGCTGGTGCGGCATACACCTCTTCTGACCGCACCAATGACCAGGTTAACCATACTGCGGCGGGTGGTGATAAAGCAGACGCGTGGACTGCTGGGCTAAAATACGATGCTAACAATATTTACCTGGCAACCATGTATTCAGAAACGCGTAATATGACCCCGTTTGGCGACAGCGATTATGCTGTGGCAAACAAAACCCAGAATTTTGAAGTCACTGCACAGTACCAGTTTGATTTTGGTCTGCGTCCGGCAGTCTCTTTCCTGATGTCTAAAGGCCGTGACCTGCACGCTGCGGGTGGTGCAGACAACCCGGCAGGTGTTGATGATAAAGATCTGGTTAAATACGCCGATATTGGCGCGACTTACTATTTCAATAAAAACATGTCCACCTACGTTGACTATAAAATCAACCTGTTGGATGAAGATGACAGCTTCTACGCTGCCAATGGCATCTCTACCGATGATATTGTCGCTTTAGGTCTGGTTTATCAGTTCTAAATCCTCCTGCCCGCTGTTATGGCGGGCTTTTTCTGCTTATTCTTCCTCCTTTGATCTAAATTAAAAATGTGAACTCCGTCATTACACAAAAAGTGTCATCTGGCGTTACACTTTATGCGGATACTAAAACAGGAGGTTTTATGAACAGAACGATTCTTGTCCCTATCGATATTTCCGATTCAGAATTAACTCAACGCGTGATTAGCCACGTTGAGGAAGAGGCAAAGATTGATGATGCAGAGGTTCATTTCCTGACGGTAATACCTTCACTGCCCTACTATGCCTCTCTGGGTTTAGCGTATTCCGCAGAATTACCGGCAATGGATGACCTGAAAGCGGAAGCCAAATCGCAACTGGAAGAGATCATTAAAAAATTTAAACTGCCAACCGACAGAGTGCATGTCCATGTTGAGGAAGGCTCGCCCAAAGACCGCATTCTGGAATTGGCGAAGAAGATCCCCGCTCATATGATCATCATTGCTTCCCATCGACCGGATATCACCACTTATCTGCTCGGTTCCAACGCCGCAGCTGTAGTGCGTCACGCAGAGTGCTCCGTGCTGGTTGTGCGCTGACACTAACGCCCGCACATTGCTGCGGGCTTTTTGATTCATTTCGCAAATGTGCTGACATTTTCCCCTCTAATCCGTACCATACACGCCACAGTTTTTTATATCAGATTTCTTATGCTGGGCGTTCCGGCATGACGCATACTCTTCTGATGCCATATAACGAATTGAGTCGCTTTTAAATGTCGCAAAATCAAGAAATTAGTAAGAAAGAACAATACAACCTGAACAAGTAAGGGCAAAAATCACAACTCTCTGACTCATAAGTATTTTACTTATTTTTCAATGTGTTAAATATCATCAGCGACAACAATAAGCTACGATAACCCACTCTTTTTTTGCCCCTTTTTTGCCCCTTTTGCAGCGCTTTGCCCCATTTTTGCCATCAACAATTTTCCTCATCAAGTCATTTCAAAGCCTACTAGCTGCCTTACTTTTTTCCTCAATAACGCGTCGCCAGCAGGAAACAACCTAATCCCTGTTTTGGGCCCCAAAGCTGCTAATGATAATCATTTTCATTTTGTATAGGTTGTGCTATAAAACATAGCCGTTGCTATGTTTGTTCTAATTTTGCTCACTATAGGTACTAAATTATGTACTCAATAAAAAAAGTAACCATGCTCTTGGGGTGCCTCGCCCTCACCTGCTCGATCGCATTTCAGGCGAGTGCAACTGAAAAATTCAAGGTCATTACAACATTTACCATCATCGCAGATATGGCCAAAAACGTGGCTGGAGATGCTGCAGAAGTCTCATCCATAACCAAGCCCGGTGCAGAAATTCATGAGTATCAGCCTACCCCTGGCGATATTAAACGTGCGCAGGGGGCACAACTGATTCTCGCCAATGGTATGAATCTGGAATTGTGGTTCCAACGCTTTTACCAGCATCTTAATGGGGTTCCAGAAGTAATTGTCTCTTCGGGTGTGACGCCAGTAGGGATCACTGAAGGCCCCTATGAGGGCAAACCTAACCCCCATGCCTGGATGTCGCCAGATAATGCTCTGATTTACGTCGATAATATTCGTGATGCGTTGATAAAATACGATCCGGCAAATGCACAAACCTACCAACGTAATGCCGATACTTATAAAGCCAAGATTACCCAAACCCTTGCCCCCCTGCGTAAGCAGATTGCTGAACTCCCTGAGAATCAGCGATGGATGGTCACCAGTGAAGGGGCTTTTTCTTATCTCGCACGCGATTTGGGGCTAAAAGAGCTTTATCTGTGGCCGATTAATGCCGATCAACAAGGCACGCCGCAGCAGGTACGTAAGGTTGTTGATATGGTGAAGAAAAATCATATCCCGGCAGTCTTTAGCGAGAGTACGATTTCCGATAAACCAGCGCGTCAGGTTGCGCGTGAAACCGGCGCGCACTACGGCGGTGTACTCTATGTCGATTCCCTGAGCACAGAAAACGGCCCGGTACCTACGTATATCGACCTTCTGAAGGTTACTACCAGTACGCTGGTACAGGGAATTAAAGCCGGGAAAAGGGAGAAATAATGATGCAATCTGCGGGCATTGTCGTTAATGATGTTACTGTCACCTGGCGTAACGGGCACACAGCACTGCGCGATGCATCCTTCACAGTACCAAGTGGATCTATTGCCGCTCTGGTTGGGGTAAACGGTTCCGGAAAATCGACGTTGTTTAAAGCGATTATGGGATTTGTGCGTCTGACCAGCGGAAAGATATCTGTTCTGGGTATTCCCACGCGACAGGCGCTACAGAAAAACCTGGTTGCCTACGTCCCTCAGTCAGAAGAGGTTGACTGGTCATTTCCTGTACTAGTGGAAGATGTGGTGATGATGGGCCGCTATGGGCACATGGGTATGTTGCGTATAGCCAAAAAGAGGGATCGTCAGATTGTCACCGATGCGCTGGAACGTGTCGATATGGTGGATTTTCGCCATCGACAAATCGGCGAGCTTTCCGGTGGACAAAAGAAACGCGTCTTTCTGGCGAGAGCGATTGCACAGCAGGGTGATGTGATCCTGCTGGATGAACCTTTTACCGGCGTTGATGTGAAAACCGAAGCGAAAATCATCAGCCTGTTGAGGGAGTTACGCGCGGAAGGCAAGACGATGCTTGTCTCAACGCACAATCTCGGCTCAGTCACGACATTTTGCGATTATACGGTCATGGTCAAAGGCACCGTCCTGGCAAGCGGGCCGACAGACACCACTTTTACAGCCGAGAACCTGGAGCTGGCTTTTAGCGGCGTACTGCGCCATGTCACACTTAACGGCTCGGAAGAAAGCATTATTACTGACGATGAAAACCCTTTTGTGGCACATCGACCGTCAGCGGTGCAGGGGGAAGCAAGATGAACGTGCTACTGGAACCCTTCAGCTATGAATATATGCTCAATGCGATGTGGGTCTCGGCGATGGTCGGCGGTCTCTGCGCTTTCCTGTCATGCTATCTGATGCTAAAAGGCTGGTCGCTGATTGGCGATGCGCTGTCGCACTCTATTGTCCCGGGTGTTGCGGGGGCATATATGCTGGGGCTTCCGTTTTCTCTGGGAGCCTTCTTTTCCGGCGGACTGGCAGCGGGCAGCATGCTGTTTCTTAACCAACGCACTCGCTTAAAAGAAGATGCCATCATCGGCCTGATCTTCTCCTCCTTTTTTGGCCTGGGGCTGTTTATGGTGTCATTGAACCCGACATCCGTGAACATTCAGACCATCGTCCTGGGCAATATTCTGGCAATCGATCCGGCGGATATCCTGCAACTCACTATCATTGGCATTCTCTCGATCATCGTGCTTTTTTTCAAATGGAAAGATCTTATGGTGACCTTTTTCGACGAGAATCACGCTCGTGCTATTGGATTGCATCCGGGCAGATTAAAAATCCTCTTCTTCACCCTGCTGTCGGTTTCGACCGTTGCGGCGCTGCAAACGGTTGGTGCCTTTCTGGTGATCTGTCTGGTGGTGACTCCCGGTGCAACAGCATGGTTGTTAACCGATCGTTTTCCCCGCCTGCTCATAATTGCTGTAACTATTGGCAGTGTAACCAGTTTCCTCGGCGCGTGGGTCAGTTACTTTCTGGACGGCGCGACAGGTGGAATCATCGTGGTGGCGCAGACACTGCTGTTTCTTTTAGCATTTGTATTTGCGCCCACCCATGGGCTTTTGGCAAATCGTCGGCGTGCGCATAAAGCGCTGGAGGATCGCTCATGATGGCATTATTACTGGAGCCACTGCAGTTCACCTTTATGAGTCACGCACTGCTGATTTCACTGGTAGTTTCCATACCCTGTGCGCTGCTGTCGGTCTTTCTGGTCCTGAAAGGTTGGGCACTGATGGGTGACGCGATGAGTCATGCGGTTTTTCCTGGCATCGTGCTTGCCTGGATTCTGGGGTTACCTCTGGCTACAGGGGCATTCGTCGCCGGAGTATTCTGCGCGGTGGCGACGGGATACCTGAAAGACAACAGCCGAATCAAGCAAGATACAGTGATGGGGATTGTTTTTTCTGGCATGTTTGCCGCAGGTCTGATCTTGTATATTGCAGTCAAACCAGACGTACATCTTGACCATATTCTTTTCGGCGACATGCTCGGGGTAACCATCGGCGATATAATCCAGACGGTGATTATTGCCGGGCTGGTTACACTTGTTATTAGCGTAAAATGGCGGGATTTTTTGCTGTTCAGCTTTGATTATCAACAGGCGCAGGTAAGCGGTTTGCATACGAGATGTCTGCATTATGGGCTGCTGTGCATGGTCTCTCTGACCATTGTGGCGACGCTGAAAGCGGTAGGTATCATTCTCTCCATTTCTCTGCTCATTGCGCCTGGCGCCATTGCGGTACTCCTGACACAACGCTTTCATATTGCGCTCCTACTGGCGACTGGCATATCGGTAATAGTGTCAATGACTGGTGTCTGGTTGTCCTTTTTTATCGACAGTGCACCAGCTCCGACGATTGTCGTCTTATTCGCGGTTGTGTTCATCATGACGTTCACCGTTACCAGCATCAACGCACGCACAAAGGGAAACACCCATACACAGGATTTGTCATCACCCAATTAGCACAACATCCGAGGGCAGCATCGTCCGCTGGCCCACAGAAGTCCGGAAAGTCATGGAAGGTCGTTGTTGGGAGGAGGTACAAATTCTCTCATGCAAAAAATACGTAAAATCGATAATAGCTGGAAATAATTCAATACATGCACTCTCGAAAGTGCATCAGCCAACCGCAGAACGTTATTGCATACAACGTTTCTGCGGCATAATCCCAATGATTACTCCCTGACAGGGTTCGTAGGCCACTCAATAT
>OAWM01000907.1_pt1 | contig 13756 bp, 10 predicted proteins | sample 1495501 | NCBI WGS metagenome assembly OAWM01 (sample SAMEA2580210, study PRJEB22360) | human gut metagenome | biome: human gut; feature: human-associated habitat; material: faeces | place: Denmark | collected 2008/2010 | reverse complement strand
TTGCCGTGTGCTCGCCGCCAGCCCGCGCGTCGCCCCCCGGCCCGCCTCGACAAAGCGACCGTACATGCTGCCGATGTTGAACAGCGCGCTCGAAATCTGATAGTCGAAGAAACTGCCCACGCCCAGACAAAGGCACAGGACAACCGCGATAATGGCGACATCTTTCTTATAGATGTATCCGAACATGCTTTCCTTTCGATGGAGCCAGATTGCCCAAACGGGGCGTTTGCAGCGTCGACCCGTTAGTCGTCGTCGCTCGCACCCAACTGCTGCAACAGCATGAGTGCCGCGGCCACGGGGCCGGTACCGTCGTTGGCGTCGAGACCGCGACCCAGGCCGCTGCCCGCGCCGGCGCCCGCCTTGTAGGGCACCGACAGTTTGCGGCTCTTGGGGAAGTTCACCGCGCCATAGCGGGTCTTTAGCTCAAAGGCCACCTTCTTGGGCACGTCGACGCCCAAAAACGTGATGCGACCGCCGCTGAGCGTGACGCTCTCGAGCCCCAGGCGCTCGCCGCGAATGCGGATTCGCGCGCGATTGAACAGGTTGAGTCCTGCCAACGGCAGCTCGCCATGCGCGGCCTCGGTCTCTTCCTGCACCTCATCGATGCTCTCCAGGTCCTCGGCCGCTGCGAGCTTACGGTACACGAGCACGCGCTGATCCACCGCCGGCAGGTACTCCTCGGACAAGAAGTAATCGGCCGGCAGGTTGATGCCCACGCTCGCCGCCTCCACGCCGGCATCGTCATCGCCGCGCGCCTCGGCCACTGCCTGGCCCAGCATCTGCGTAAACAGGTCAAAGCCCACGCTCGACAGGTTGCCGTGCTGCTCGGCGCCCATAAGCGAGCCGGCGCCGCGGATCTCCAGGTCGCGCATGGCAATGCGCATGCCGCTGCCCAGGTCCTGGAACTCGGAAAGTGCGGTCAGGCGCGCCGTCGCCTCCTCGGTGAGTGGCAGCTCGCCCGGGAACATAAAGTACGCGTAGGCCTGCGTGGCAGAGCGACCCACACGACCCTTGAGCTGGTAGAGCTGCGCCAGGCCCAGACGCTGCGAATCCTCGATGATCAGCGTGTTGGCGGTCGCGTTGTCGATGCCGCTCTCCACGATGGTCGTGGCGATGAGCACGTCGATCTTTTTGGTCGCGAACTCGATCATCACGTCCTCGACCTCGCGCGGGCTCATCTTGCCGTGCGCCACGCCCACGCGCGCCTCGGGCGCGGCCTCGTGTACGCGCGCCACGGCGTCGTCGATGGTCTTGACGCGGTTGGACACGTAATACACCTGACCGCCGCGGCCCACCTCCAGGCGAATCGCCGCGCTCACCACATCGGGGTCGTACTCCCCCACGTGCACGATCACGGGACGACGCCCAGTCGGCGGCGTCGTGATCAGGCTCATGTCGCGCACGCCGCTCGTGGCCATCTGCATGGTTCGCGGAATAGGCGTTGCCGAAAGCGTGAGCACGTCAATCTGCTCGCGCAGGTTCTTGAGCTGCTCCTTGTGCTGCACGCCAAAGCGCTGCTCCTCGTCGATGATCACCAGGCCCAGGTTCTTGGGGTTCACGTCGGCCGAAAGCAGACGATGCGTGCCGATGAGCACGTCGATCGTGCCCTCGGCAAACGCCTTGAGCGCGCGCTTTTGCTGCGCCGGGGTGCGGAAGCGGCTGAGCACTTCGACCTCGAGGCCAAACGGGGCAAAGCGCTCAAAGAACGTCTCGTAGTGCTGCTGGGCCAGAATGGTCGTGGGGCAGAGCACCATGACTTGGCGGCCGGAGTCCACGCACTTAAACGCCGCGCGCAGGGCAACCTCGGTCTTGCCAAAACCCACGTCGCCGCACAGCAGGCGATCCATGGGCTTGGGCGCCTCCATATCGGCCTTAATGTCGGCGATGGCCTCCAGCTGGTCGCGCGTCTCGTCGTAAGGAAAGCTCTCCTCCATCTCGATCTGCTCGGGCGTGTCAGGCGGGCAGGCGATACCCACGATTGATGAGCGGCGCGTATACAGGTCGACCAGGTCAAACGCCAGCTTTTTGGCGTTCTTGCGCGCCTTGTTGGTGGCGCGCGTCCAGTCGGCTGTGTTGAGCCTGGTCAGGCGCGGTTTGTCGCCGTCGGGGCCAACATAGCGCGTGATACGGTCGACCTGCTCGAGCGGCACGTAGAGCTTGTCGCCGTCGGCATATTCCAGCAAAAAGTAGTCGCGCTCTTTGCCGCCCACTTCCTGACGCGCAATCTCGCTAAAGAGTGCGATGCCGTGAGTGGCGTGCACCACGTAGTCGCCCGGCTTAAACGGGAAGGTGATCTGCGTAATGTCCACCTTGCGGCGGCTGCGCGCGCGGTTGGCATCCATACGGGCGTTGAGGTCGGCGATCGAGAACACGGCCAGGTTAGCATCGGGCACCACCACGCCCTGCGGCAGGGCGGCATCGACAAAGGTCACGCGCCCGCGCGAGATGGTGGGCACGGCGGCACCGGCGGCAGCCTGGGCCGCGCCCGCCTCGAGCGAGCGGGCGTTGAGTGCGTCGGCCTTACGCTCGCGAATGGAAGCGTGGGCCTCCTGGCGTGCGGCACGGTCGGCGGAATCCGCCGCTGCCACGCGCACGCGGTCGCCGATAGCGCCGGCATTTTCGGGCGCCGCGGTCAGCGATTCCTCAAAGGTAATGCCCTCATCGCCAAAGGTGAGCTCCATCGACTCACGCGCGCCGCGGTCGGGAATGGCAAACACGCAGGCATAGCGCTTGCCCACGACCTCCTGGATGCGCGTCATAAAACGGTTGTCCGAGCCTGCGATGGCAGGCTGCTCAATCTTGAGCTCGGCCGTCACCGTGCCGCCGGCACGAATGAGGCTTACGTAGTTCAGGCGCTGCTGGGCACCAAAATCGAGCTGTTGAGCGCGCACGTACAGACCGTCCAGGCGGTCAATCCCCGCCTCGCCGGCACGGGCCTCGATATCCTCGTAGGCACGCAGGCAGTCGTCGAACAGCGAGCGCGGCTCGGACAAAACCACAAGCGCCTTGCCGCTCACGTGTGCCAACGGGCTTACGGTCTGGCCGTACATCACCGGCAAAAAGCGGTCGAGCTCGGGCGTGACGATGCGTGCATCCACCATCTCGAGCAGCGCTGCCAGTTTACTGTCATCCTGGCTGGCGTGGTAGAGCGCCACGTGCATGTTGTGGACGGCATCGTCGGTAAGCGCCAGCTCACGGCAGGGGAAGATCTCGATGCTGTCCTCGTTGCCGATGGTTTGGCCCGTGGAGCTCACCATGCGGCGGATGCGGTCAATCTCGTCGCCAAAGAACTCGATGCGCACGGGCGCCTTTTCCTGTGCGGGAAACACCTCGACGGTGTCGCCGTGCACGCGGAACAGACCGGGCGCGTCGGCGGCACCGGCATTGGTGTAGCCCATGCCCACCAGGCGCTGCGGCACCTCGTCAAAAGGAATCTCCTCGCCCACCGCAAAAGTGGTGGACTCCCAATAGCGACTCTCGACCGGCGGCACGCAGCGCAGCAGCGCACGGGCCGAGGCAACCATGATGCAGTTGTCCCCGCGCACGATGCGCCCCAGAGCCTCGCAGCGCTGCGCCACCACGGCGTCGTCGGGCGCCTGCTCGCGCCACGGATAGTCCTTGCGCTCGGGAAAACGGCACACATGCGCAAGGCCCACGTAGGCGGCCAGACTGCGCGCGGCGCGATCGGCCGCATCCTCGCCACTCACAATGTAGACCGTGGGGCGCGGGCGGCGCGCAAACTGGGCGGCCGCCATAAGCGTGCGGCCCGACTGCGACACAGCCAGCGTCACGTCCTCGCCGGCATCGAGTCCGGCCTCGACGGTCTGCAAGGCCTCGGCAGTGTAGAGCTGCGCGGCTATACGGTGAATGAGCATGCTGTTCCTCCGGCATCGCAACGCCAAAAGCCCGCCGGGGCAAGCTCGGCGGGTATGCGGCGGATTTCATTGCCTGTCATGGTAGCGCATGGAAAGGACTCCGGCTCAAGGGCAAACCCAGCCCCGCAAAAAACGCCAGACGAAGATGCGTTCCGCCCTACCCCGCTACGCGCACGCTGGGACACAAATCCGCCAGCGGGCACTCGTCGCACTTGGGTTTGCGGGCGTCGCAGATCTCACGGCCAAAGGTGATCCACTGGTGGTTGACCGACTCCCAATACTCGTGCGGCAAAATCTTGAGCAGATCTTGCTCGGTCTTGAGCGGCTCCTTGGCATGCGTCTTGGGGCTCAGCATCAGGCGGTGCGCGATGCGGTTGACGTGCGTATCGACCGCGATGCCCTCGACAATGCCAAACCCCACGTTGAGCACGTTGTTCGCCGTTTTGCGCCCCACACCCGGCAGCTTGACGAGTTCCTTCATGTCGGCAGGTACCTCGCCGCCGTAATCGGCAACGATCATCTGCGCGGCCTCCACGGCGTGTTTGGCCTTGCTCTTATAAAAGCCAAGCGACTTGATGGTATCCGCCACATCGACCACACTCGCCCCCGCCATGGCCTCGGGCGTGGGCCACTGGGCAAACAGCTTCGGCGTCACCTTGTTGACCTGTGCGTCGGTCGTCTGCGCCGAGAGCAGCACCGCGATGAGCAGCCTAAAGGGATTCTCGTGGTCCAAAAAGCACTCGACCGGGCCATAGCGACGGTTGAGGCGCTCGCACACCTCAACGGCGCGCTCGCGTTTGGCGGCATTGGTCTCGCGTGGCATAACGACTCCTCGCTTCAGTGGCATAACAAACCTATGGGCACGATTGTCCCACGTATGGGGTCCTTAAGCCTCCAAAAATGCGCCGGTCTGGCGGCTCCACAGGCTTGCGTATTCGCCGCCCGCCTCGACAAGCTGCGCATGCGTTCCGTCCTCGACAATCTCGCCGTCCGCCAGCACCACGATGCGGTCGAGCGCCGCCACGGTGGACAGGCGATGTGCCACCACAATGGAGGTGCGGCCGCGCATAAGGTTCTCGAGCGCCTCCTGCACCAGCGCCTCAGACTCGCTATCCAGGGCAGACGTCGCCTCGTCGAGCACCAAAATCGGCGCGTCGGTGAGAATCGCGCGGGCGATAGCCACGCGCTGGCGCTGACCGCCCGAAAGCTTAACGCCGCGCTCGCCCACCATGGTGTCAAAGCCACGGGGCAGGCGATCGATAAACTCAGTCGCGTTGGCCAGGCGCGCAGCCTCGCGGATCTGCTCGTCGGTGGCGTCGGGGCGTCCGTAGGCGATATTCTCGCGAATGGAGCGATGGAACAGCAGCGCCTCCTGCGGCACGTAGGCAACCTGACGGCGCAGGCTCTGCTGCGTGCAGCGCGAGACGTCCTGGCCGTCCACGAGCACACGGCCGCCCTGCACGTCGTCCAAGCGCAGCAACAGCTTGGTGAGCGTCGTCTTGCCCGAGCCCGATTTGCCCACCAGGCCCACGCGCTGGCCCGCCGCCACATGGAGCGTCAGGTCGTTGAACACGCTCTCGCCCGCCGCGGCGTCACGGTATGCAAAGCTCAGGTGCTCAAAATCAATCGCGCCCTCGCTCACCTTGAGCTCGGGCGCGTTCTCGTCGTCTGCCACCAGACGCGGCTCGTCCAGCACGCGCGTCATCTCGGCCGCATCGCCCAGCGCGCGGTTGATGCGCTGCATCATGGAGCTTACGTAGTTCAGACGCATGGTGAGGTTGTACGTATAGGTAAAGATCATGACGAGCGCGCCGGCCGAAATGCCAAACCACGCGTTGCCACCCGCGACGAACACACTCACCACGGCCATGGTGATGACGATAAGGCCCGAGGTCGTAAAGTTGCGCTGCATCATGGCGTGCATCGAAACCGTTTCGGCATCGCGCGCGGCGCGGTCGGCGGTATCGAACAGATCGCGCTCAAAGTCCTCGCGTCCACAGGTCTTGACGGCCAGGATATTCGTGACCGCGTCGGACAGCACGCCCGACAGCTTGTTCTGCGCGGCGGACGTCGCGGCCGAAAGCGGCATGATGCGCTTGTACATAAGCCAGACAAACGCGATGTAGACGACCATGATGCCCACCAGGATCACGGTAAATGTGGGCACCACCGGGGCGAGCGCCGCCACCGTGCAGACAACCGAGGTGATGGTGGGAATGAGCGAATACACCGTCACGTCGACCAAGCCCGTGTAGCCGCTCATAAAACGGCTCGTCTGGCTCACAAGCGATCCGCCAAAGCGGCTGGTGTGAAATGTCATGGATTGATTGGAGAGCGTGTCGAAGCACAGGCGCGCCAAGTGATAGTTGCCCGCAATCTCGAGCTTGTAGACGGTGTAGTCCTGCAACTTGGAGAGGATCTGGCCCACTAGGTTAACGAACACGAGCGCCAGAATGTAGGGGCCAAAGACCTCAAACACCCGGTCGCTCGGCACGGGGCCGGCCTGGACGCGGTCGACGATAAGGGCCATCACGTAGGTGTTGGCAAACGTGAGCAAAAAGATGTAGCCCGCCGACGAGAACACCGAGAGAAAGACGATCAACGGCTGCATGCGCGTGACATCCCAAAAACGCCGCAGCGTGCGGCGCACGGTGGAGCGTTTGAGCGGACTGGTGCTTCTCTGAGACATGGGCTTCCTTTCGCGTCTGATAGGGCAAAACGCCATTGTTGCACACTAAAGCGCACTTCAGGCAAGCACGATGCGAAAAGCGCCCGCGCCCCGCGTTTACGCCGGCGCCCCGCCGTCAGATGCAGCTAGTCCTCGTCTTTTTGGTCTGAGAGCAACTCCGCGGATGTGAGCCCCAAGATCTCGTCGGCCTCCCGCGCGTCTTCCAGCGCGTCGATATCCTTGAGCTTGCGCTCCATAACGTTGGTGCGCGTGGTGATGATGCCCTCGACCGTCTTTCCCGCGGTCTCGATCTGCTGCTGGGCACGGCGCAGCGCCGCCTGATAGCGTGGCAACTCGGCCTTGACGGCAGAGAGCACACGCAACACGTCATCGGTGCGTTTTTGCAACTTAAACGTCTGGTAGCTCATCTGCAGACTGTTGAGGATGGCCGCCATGGTACTGGGGCCGGCAACGTTGACGTGATAGTCGCGGCCCAGGGTCTCGATAAGCCCGGGGCGGCTGACGACCTCGGCATACAGGCCCTCAAACGGCACGAACATAATGCCAAAGTTGGTGGTCGCGGGCACGCTCAGATACTTTTCGCAGATGTCCTTGGCCTCGCGCTTCACCATGGCGTCGAGCGTCTTGCGCGCGGTGGCCACAGCTTCGGCATCACCCGACTCTTGTGCGTCGAGCAGATGCTCGTACGCGTCGCCCGGAAATTTGGAGTCGATCGGCAGCAGCACGGGATCGCCCTCGTCCACCGGCAGCTTGACGGCAAACTCAACGCGTTCCGAGGCGCCGGGCTTGGTGGCGACATTTTCCAGATACTGGTCGGGCGTAAGGATGTCCGCCAGGATTGCACCCAGCTGTACCTCGCCCAAAATGCCGCGCGCTTTTACATTGCCCAGCACGCGCTTGAGGTCGCCCACGCCGGTGGCAATGGACTGCATATCGCCCAAACCCTTGTACACAGCCTCGAGCTGGTCGCTCACCTGCTTAAACGATGCAGACAGGCGATCGTTGAGCGTGCGGGAGAGTTTCTCGTCCACCGTCGCGCGCATCTGATCGAGCTGTACATTGTTGTCCTTGCGGATGGCGCCCAGCTGGGCATCGACCGTCTCGCGCACCTTGTCCAAGCGGTGCTCGATGCCCTCGCGGTTGGCACCGAGCTGTTGGGCCGTCTCGCGGCGCAGGTCATCCATACGGTCGCCAGCCTGCGAGAACTCACGCGCGATGGTCAGGTAGCGCTGCTGCTCTACGGCCGCATCGGTCGTCTGCTGTTGCGCGATGGCATTTGCCGTGCGGCGAGTTTCGGCCAGCGCGACGTTGAGGGCGTCGAGCGCGTTGTTGGCCTGCTCGAGCGCAGCCAGCATCTCTGCCCCGCTATCGCCACGCTCCCGCAGCTCGGTGCGAAGGCCCTTGAGCTGCAGGGCACAAGCCACAGCAACCCCCACCGCCACCAAAGCGATCACAACAAGCACGATATCAATAGCAGACATAGTCTCCGCCCAACAAACCCAATCGATCATCAATCAAAACCGCGATCAATCTTACCCCGCCACGTGCACTGGGCGCCCGACCCCTTCTTTGGCGCCCCTCTCCTCCGCATATTCCATAATGCGGCGCGCCGTCTCCCTGCTCACCTTTGAGTCATCACCGGCTAAGTAAGCGTACACGTTTCCCTTATTCAGATTCAAATCGCGGCAGAGACCGTAGCGCGTTACGCCCGATTCCCCTAGCGCTCCCAACGTTCTTTTTCGCATCAGGGCGTTGATCCTCCTGTCCGCCACTGGCTTTTCCTTCACCGCTCTATACGCACGCCAAACGTTGGCATAACGGTTAGGGAGTTTGTCCTCGGCGCATAGAGATGCCAGGCTACCCGCTTGGGCGTACAAGGACAAAACGTCTCGGTAACCCTCTTCCATCCACGAGCCCTCGGATAAGCCCAGAACGTATTCGGCTTTACCCTGCGCCAAAGCGAGCAAAAACAGGGGCTCCGCCACGCGCGGCGCAACCGTCGTCGCCTGCTCAACCAGTTTTCTAAAACTGAGCGACTGCTGTCCGGATAGCTCTCGGCAATAGCCTTTTAAGAATCCCTCAAAGGTCAGATTCAACCGCGCACCTCCTTTTTGTATTGCCTGTATGCGCAGACCATCTCTTGATAACTCCGCTCCGAAGGCGACGACGCCAGCGCCTCGCCCTCGTCGAATATAAGCCGTTCGAGCGGTCCCCAATCAAGTCGGTCGACGAATGCCTGGCTATGAAGATCGACGATGTCGTTCGGACGGTAGGCATAGAGCTTCATTACCGCCAGGTCCTCCAAGGATGGCGTAAAGTACCTGATAAAACGCGCCCCAATATCCAAGGGAATCAAACGGTCTTCGTAATTGAATGGCATCTGATTACAATATGCCACCGCCATACCATTCACCTCGGGGTATCGAGCTATGATCTCGCGGAGACACCTGTCTGCCTCAAACACATCAATGTCATGCGTAACCGACCGATTCGTCACATCGTTTAGCATGAAGGCGCTTCCTCCCACCAATACAACGCTCGGCCTATCGTCTCTTGGACCCATTTCCAGCTCCGCCTCTTCGTCAATACCCAAAAGAGTCTGCTCTAAATCCTGCTTATACATAGCAAATCCTATTTTTATTCATCTTCAATAATACTATTCAGCCGCACGACAGCACCCGAAAGATGCAAGGATTCTACTCATGGCGATAATCCCTACACCCTAGAAGTCCTAATGTGACAAACGCTAACTCTCCCAGCCGGCGCGGATGGTTGTTGCGACATCGCCCAGGCGCTGGCCGAGAGCTGCCAAGTGCTCAAGCACCTCGCTGGGCGAGGCGCCGTTGAGAATGCATGTGAGGGCATATGAGGCCAAGAAGATTGCCGCGAGCCCCAACGGGATTAGCACGATCATCGCCAGCGTACGCAGGCGCTGGGCCCAGCGACGGCGACGCGCACGACGTTTATCGAACGCGAGCTCCTGAGCATATGAATCCTGCCGTACGGAATAGGCTCCTGGGTCTACCTCACCCGCAGACGATACTGCGGGTGCGGCGTTTTGTGCAGGAGACTGGACGACCGCCCCTTGCATTTGCATCTCCATAAGCCGTTGCTGCTGGCGCAACATGCGCTCGGCTTGTTGCTGCGGGGTCTCAAGAAACAGATCCATATTGGCCTCCTCAATCGGAGCATTCGACGCTTACGCTCAGCATCCCGCACCATCGCGGCTGCGGCAACGAAATCCGCAGCAATAGCTGTAAAGATTCTTTTGTCAGAAAACCGTCGAAAAGCTCAATAACTCCCCTACCAGCACTTTCTTTGAGCTTTTTTCGCCAGCAACCTTTCGGCCTTCCACCCTTGCGCCAACCGACCAAAACCCAACCAAAAGCTTGACGGAAATTGTGAAGACCGGGACCCCACACAAAAACGTGCCGCCCCAAAGGGGCGGCACACAAACTTCTAATCAGCTTTTCTGTAACGAGTATGCGACGACTCAACGCCGGAGCACAGGGCGGGGATACCTTTGCCTCGCGCGACCCTGCGAAGCCGTGAGCGAGAGGGAAAGGTTTCCCCGCCCTGCGCTCCGTGGTCGGTGAGGACAGACTACATGCCCGCGAGACCTCGCGCGGCGGTGGCGCACATAAACGCCAAGACTAGAATCACGAGCGAACCCGCGATGTCTGCCAGCACGCCCATTGCACGGCGCTCAAACAGCCAGCTCTCAAAGTGCGGGGCAACGTTGCGCCAAACACGCCACAGCAAGATACCCATGCCGATGACGCCGGGAATATTGAGCAGCAAGATCTCGGAGCACAAGAGGCCAATCAGGTTTCCGGCGGCAAAGCCCGCATCGCCCTCGCAGTATTTGCGATAAATCATGTACAGCATGTACGCCACAAACGGCTGCAGACACGCAGAGATAAACGCAACCACCATCGAGGGATCCTGAGAAAAGACATCGGTGAGCTTATCCACACTCGTGGCATCCTTAGAGGCCAGGAACAGGCCAATGACCACCACAGGCACCACGCCCAAAATAACCTCGACCATCGTAAACAGCTTGGCGGTCAGGTCCTCACTCGCCGAATTCAGATGCGGCGCCCACTCAGGATGAGCATGCGCACCGACCTTCTTCTCCTTCTCGGCACGATCGGCCTTTTTACCCTCAGGAACCCGACGACCAGGATCCTTGCGAGTCCCCGCCGCAGCCACCCGAGCCCGAGATTTCTTACCCATAACCAACACCTCACAAGAGGAAACGAATAGCCAACGCTACCTAGTGTACCCCACCCAAGAACGGTACCGTCCCAACCAATCCCCACACAAAACGTGCCGCCCCAAAAGGGGCGGCACACATACTTTAATATCAGCTTTTCTGTAGCGAGCACGCAACGACCCAAAGCGGGCCGGGAGGGCGGGATTGCCTTCCCTCAACGCGACCCTGCGAAGCCGTGAGCGGGGAGGGAAGGCAATCCCGCCCTCCCGGCCCAGCTCATGTCAGCGCCAAGCGCTAGTAGTTCACCACCTGCTCCTCAAAGTACGCCTTCGGGTGGTTGCACACCGGGCACACCTCGGGCGCCTCGGCACCAACATGCAGATGCCCGCAGTTCAGGCACTTCCACACCTTTACGCCCTCGCGCTCAAACACCTCGCCCGATTCAATGCGCTCGACGAGCTTGTTGTAGCGCTCCTCGTGAGCCTTCTCCACGGCACCGACGCCACGGAACTTCTCGGCGATCTCGGCAAAGCCCTCCTCCTCGGCGGTCTTGGCAAACTCGTCATACATCGTGGTCCACTCGTAGTTCTCGCCCGCGGCGGCGTCGCGCAGGTTGTCCAGAGTGCCCGGAACGGCACCGTCGTGCAGATACTTAAACCACAGCTTGGCATGCTCGGACTCGTTGCCCGCCGTCTCGGCAAAGATATTCGAAATCTGAACGTAGCCGTCCTTTTTGGCCTTGGATGCATAGTAGCGATACTTGGTGTGCGCCTGGGACTCACCGGCAAAAGCGGTCTCGAGGTTCTTCTTGGTCTGAGAGTTCTCAAAATCCATAGGTGTACTTCCCTTCAACACATGCCGCCCATAGACTTTGAGCGGCCTTGTCTTTAGGATGCCCTCATGCCGAGAATTTAAACCTTATAATCCTGTTCTTCAGATTCGAGCGAGCTATACACTCAGCCAACGATCGCCCTCGGAGCGGCAAAAGCCCTCGCGCTCCAGATCGGCAAGAATACTTGCAACCAGCTCGCGCTCGACCGGTTTCCGGCCGGCTGCCGCCTCCATCTCGTTAACGCCAGCAACGGCTTCATCGAGCGTAATACCTGCCGGCTGCCCATCGCGCGCCGCCAGCAGCATGCGCACAATGTGGGCGCGCTTTTGGCGACGCGAGCCCTCAAACTTGGACTGACGACTATAGCTCGCCGACCGCCTGGACGGATTGGGCAGCGTCTTTTTAAGATACGCGCCGTAATCCAGCAACGCGTAATACCACGCGCGCGGCGTGTCGGCATCGTCTTGAGGCGCGGCAAAGGGCGCAATCTCATCCGCCACCGCACCGGGGGCCGCCGGACAGGCGGCTTGGATCAGCGGCACCAGCTCGCGATCGGGAACGGCCGGCACATCGGGAAAGAAATGATGCAAAAAGACCGTGCGCACGTTGGTCTCCAGATACACGCCCGGAAGATCGAATGCAAACGAACGGATGCCCTGCGCCGTTGCCGGGCCAATGCCGGGCAGCGCGACCAGATCGTGCGTCTCGCGCGGAAATTCCCCGTCCCAATCCTCCACAACGCACTGTGCAGCCCTGTGAAGCGCCAGGGCGCGGCGATTGTAGCCCATCCCCTGCCACGCATCCAAAACATCGGAAGGGGCGGCCTGAGCAAGCGCCTGGACAGTCGGAAAGCGATCGAGCCACGCCGGCATGCGCGTCTCCACGCGCGGCACCTGCGTCTGCTGCAGCATGACCTCGGAGAGCCAGATGATATACGGGTCGCGCGTGCGGCGCCACGGAAGGTCGCGATAGCGCAGAACCCCTTCCGAACGAATCATCGAACGAAAGGGGTCCTGAATCATGACAATGCTCCTTATGCGGCGCTATTCCTCCCGGCAAGCATACGCGCAGGCGGCGTACTCGGGAAACGCATCGCGGTCGGCGAACTTGGGATCGACGGCCGGGAACTGGCGATGGGAGACGATATCGTCGAGCGAAACGGAATCGAGATAGTCGCGCATCAGCGCCTGGGCTCCGGCCCACAGGGGATGATAGCAGCACGTGCCCATGCGCGCACAGTCGCCATCGGGCGCGGTGCAATCGTTCATAACCATGGGGCCCTGAACGGCCTCTACGACCTGACGGATCGTGACATCGTCGGGGCTCACCTTAAGGCGCATGCCGCCATGAACACCACGCAGGCTCTCCACAATGCCGGCCTGAACCAAGCCGTGCTGAATCGAACGGGCAAACGAATACGGAACATTGACCTCTTCGGCAGCAGTGCGAACAGAAAGCAACCGCTCCGGCTCCTCGGCAAGCATCGCAAGCATGCGAAGGGCATAATCAGTCTTCCTCGATATGTCCATGTTTCCCCTTTCAAGGAATACGAACAGCTCGAACGAGCTCCGGGGCCGAGCTTGTGTCGAGACGCCAAATGACCGCCTGAACAACCAAATTATAAAATGGGTGTTCACTGAATGCCGCACTTGAAGACTAGCTGAATCAGGTACGGCCTAAAGTGCAATTTAGTATAACCGAACCCCCTGCTTCATTGAACAGATGTTGCGCAACAAACCCCCTGTTTGAACACATATATCAGTAGAGGCTGGCTCGCTCGTTGCAAATGCGGTGATTTGGATAAAGAGGCATATAAGATCGAGGGCCTATTAAACGCAAAAAGCCACGTCCGAAGACGTGGCTTTAATTGCGTTGGCGGGAAGTACGGGGCTCGAACCCGCGACCTCCGACGTGACAGGCCGGCGCTCTAACCAAACTGAGCTAACTCCCCAGGCAGTCGTTCGCGTTTGTTTCCGCTCGCGTGCGCTGCGGGGACTAGTATACACAGAAGTCTGTCCGCCGCGCAACAACTTTTTTGAAAAAGTTTTTCGGGCCCCTCCGGGAGGGTCTCCGGGGCCGAGGGCGGGGGTTAAGTTTGCTGCTCTACAGTCCTGCGCAAGACGGAAAGCACATTAAGTGCTTTC
>OAWM01000896.1_pt1 | contig 13980 bp, 14 predicted proteins | sample 1495501 | NCBI WGS metagenome assembly OAWM01 (sample SAMEA2580210, study PRJEB22360) | human gut metagenome | biome: human gut; feature: human-associated habitat; material: faeces | place: Denmark | collected 2008/2010 | reverse complement strand
TAATATTTATTGAAAATGGTCATGTTTATTTTGTACTATTTATATTCTAACATCACCTTCGTCATAGGCAAAACCGGTGTTCAACTCACCTGCAAAATTGCCGGCATAGGCAGCATTCAAGAATAACTCAAATGCTTTTTGATAATCTTGTTGAACTCCAGTTCCATTTTTATAACACATACCCAGCGCATTTAAGCAGTACATATTGCCTGCGTTTGCTCCTGCTTGGAAATATTCTACTGCTTTTCTGTCATCCTTGAGGACACCTATCCCGGCTTGATAAAATGCTCCTATATTTAAAAAAGCAATCTCAACGCCATTCTCCGCCGCCAGCTTATAATATTTAATTGCATTTTCATAGCTTTGTTCAACACCACATCCGAGTTCATACATTGTTCCGAGCAGATTGTAGGCATTTTCATCTCCCATTTCAGCGGCTCTTTTTGCGTACAGGAAAGCTTTACCTTCATCCTTTACGTCCTCGTCTTCTGATTCCTTATAAACCATTGACAGAACGAGATATGCATCCGAATCATCCAGTTCTTTAGCTGCCTTTGAAATCCAATAAAGAGCTTCCTGGTCGTTCTTCTCGCAATCTTGCCCAAAATAATACATCTGCCCAAGAGCATACTCTGCAGGTGGATACTCTTTGTCTGCGGCCTTTTTATAGTATTCAAAAGCTAAAGTCCCATCATGAGGAACAGACTGACCTTCATCATATAGCTTACCAAGAATAAACTCAGCGACTGAATAGCCCATATCAGCCGCCTGTGTGAAGTATGCAATAGCGGTTTCTATATCTTTTTCAGTGTTAGTGCCGGAATAATATCTCTCACCCAGTTCAGTACAAGCAACAGCATCGCCCCCAAGTGCCAAATTCAATAAATCATCCATAGACTTCGAAGAGTATTCGTCCTCCAAGTCCTGATCATAAGAAACAGCAACATCCTCCATATTAAACTTGGATACTTCTTTTGACTCAGATAAGGGGAATAATTCTGTTGAGTCCACACCTAACGGCATAGCAAAAATGAACAATGATGCAGCACACCATTCTTTGCTTAATCCTCCGTTTTCAAGTAATGTATAACATTCTGTAAGAGCAACTTTCTTATCTTCCGATTCTGTAATAATTTTAGCTACAACGGTCGGCGCCCCTAGTGTAATAGCAGTTTTAAGAATACCCTTTTCAGTAGCTGTGTTGGGAAGAAGGTCATTTATCAAACCGTAAAGTCTTTTATCCTCAAAATAAATTTCGACGCCAAATCGATCTAAAATGATCTTAAATGCCTCAATAGCCTGTTGATGCGGAACAACACCCATCAAGGGTTCTCCACAAAAAGGGCAAGCAGTAACTGCATTAGAAATATTAGTTGTCCACTCTGCTCCACATTTTACACACTTCATATATTGTCACCTCAAATCAAAAAATGAATTTCTTTAGTTCAGCTACTGCATCCTCATCGCCTTTTTCGGCGGCTTCTTTAAGAAGTGTTTTGGCCTTGGAACGATTCTTCTTTACTCCGATTCCTTTTTTATAGCATAATCCGAGAAGCCGTGTTGCTTCAATAGAACCATCTGTACTGGCTTTTTCCACGATAGAAAATCCTTTATCATACATTTGTCTTTCATTGATATAGTAATATCCAAGTTTGCACGCCGCAGACAATGATCCCTTTTCTACGGCCTTTAAATACCAATTCTCGGCGGCTGCTTTGTTTTGACGAACTTTATATCCATTAAAATATATAAGCCCTAGGAGTAAGGCCAAACTTGATGACTCACTGGTTTTTTCAACTTCGATGATTTTTTGTAGTAGCTCATCCGGAGACAGTTCAAAGAAATCATTGGTATACCCGTTGACAAAGTACATCCACCCAAGGTCATATAATGCACCTTCTCGACCAGCCAGAAAAGCTTTGCAATAATGATTGAATGATTTTTGGCGTAAACCTTTATCGTCAGAATATTTATAAAGTAAATCCGCAAGCGATTCGTGTTCCTCTCCAAGGATATCTCCATTCTTCTCTTTCTCTATCATCAACTGTTCTGCATGATCAGCGTAATAAGAGAATTTTTGGGTATCCTTGTATCCATCTACTGTGGAATAGACTTCGGCTAGGAGAATAGCCGCCTTTACATCACCATTTATACAGGCTTTTTCCAGCCATTCAATTGCGTCCGGATAGCTTTTCGGTAGAGCTTCTTCATTTTCCAATTTGATGTATGCCTCACCTAGTATCCTTTGAGCTTCAGCGTCGTTTTGTTCAGCTGCCTTTCGCATCCAAAAAGCAAATTTTACATCATCTTCAACGAAATCAAACGAACCTATATAACATCTCGCCAAAAGCTTCTGAGCAAGTACATTTCCTTGTTCTGCGGACTTTTCAAGATATTCTCTTCCGAGTTTATAGTCCTTAAATTGCCCATCCGAAAAATAGAAATAATGCAACATATACTGCGCGCAGGCAGTTCCTTTATCAGCCGACAGTTTGAAGTATTTAAATGCCTTTTGATTATCCTTTTCAACACCCTCGCCATAAAAATAAATAAATCCAAGACTTAAAATAGCACTTTTATTCCCCTGGTTTTCGGCTAACTCATACCATTTTCTCGCCTCTACATAATCAATAGGGACGCCTTTGCCATAATAAAATATATCACCAACATAATCCTGTGAACTTGCATGTCCACGTTCTGCAGCCTTTTTAAAGTGGTGTAAGGCTTTTTTATAATCCTGCTCTTTCAGCCTACCAAAATAGTAAATCTTACCAAGCTCAAAGTGTGCATTATTATTCGTTGTATTAGCATAACCTTCTAATATAGCTATGCCCGCTTGTTCATCCTTTTCCTGTCCCCATCCGTTGATTAGTATTTTGGCAACTTGTACACCTGCGCCGACATTCCCCGCCTTCTTTGCTTTCTCTAACCAGTAGTACGCTTTATTCTCATTTTCAGCCGAAAAATTGCCGTATAATAAATCAAACCCTAAAACATATTGTGCGTCTACGCAGCCCGATGCACACATAGCCTCTAATGCCTCAACACAAGCACTGTAGATTTCTTTTGCTTTATCGATGTCTTTCGGCACTCCCTTGCCTACTCTATATGCTTCAGCAAGCCACTCCGCTCCCAGTGGACACCCCCTATGCATCCCATCCACAAATAAAGGAATAGCTTTACCGTAATCACGTTCACAGCCATTTCCAGAATAATATATTTCACCAAGGTGAACACCTGCTAGGACATTCCCCTTACCGTATGCTTTGCTAAACAGGAGTCTAGCTTCGTCAAACCTATCTTCTTCAACAGCTCTCTTTCCCAAAAGGAAGTCTCTATCCTGTGACTCCTTCATATATCTCTCCGAATCGAACTTTATCTTCTCTTCGGTGGTCTCTCTAGGAATTTCAACTTCAATCTTCCAACCGAAGACTTCCGTCATTATACTGATATAAGATGCAGCGATTGTGGGCCGAATAAACTCAGATTGCGTAAGCTGAGTCATGGATTTAGAAACTATTCTTTTTTGTACAGACTCATTTTCATATGTATTCTCTACAAAGTCACCAAGAATACCCAAGCGAGACAGCCTCTCTAACATAATCCGATCATTCTTCAACCCTGGTGCCAAATCACTTAACAGTGCCGGCACGCGACCAGGCTTAGTGAACACATCAAGACCAAACCTATCCTTTATGTAAGCAAGCGTACTTTTCAGATCGCTTGAGTCATATGCAGTCATTATTTTGCCTCCTCGTTAAATATCTCCACCCGATAGGTTGAACTTTTCTGTGGCAGTAACGATATTGTTCATATCGTTTCCACACCAAGGACACTCCAATCGAGACTCTCCATTCCAGCATGATATCTTATGACATTTATTACACATCACAAAATTCTTTGTGCCACAGTGTGGGCATCCGGGGTATTCCTCGGTATGGAAAAGGTTTCCCTGAACAGCAGTAAGATTGTACCCTTCACTTCCTGCTCGGTGCTCATCAATTGGAAATGCCCAAGTACGCCACCAATCACCATCACTCATCTTCCGGGTTCTTATTCCGTATATTCGATTTCTTTTGCCACATTTGGCAAGTAGTACAGCTGCCTCCATTTTTTTCACCCTTTTAATTTATATTTTAATCTTTCAGAGAAAGAGAGTTTCCCATGTAGTACGCTTAAATCAGTTAAGGCATGAACATGTCCCTCGGCAGCAGCTTTTTTCAACAAATCAATCGCTTTTCCAATATCTGCATCAATACCGATTCCATCTTCGTAACAATTTGCTAGATAATATTGTGCATCAGAACTTCCTGCCTTTGCTGCAGCATCAAGAATATCAACAGCAATTTTTTCCTCTTTAGGAAGTTCTCCTCCTTTGAGGAATTTTTTCGCAACATCTACCATTTGTTCAAAATCTCCAGTAGCCGCAGCACTCGCATAACACCCTATCGCTGATGGCATACTTTGCTCAACCACTCCATAACCTTTTTGATAGAAATAGCCCATCATACAGAGTCCTTCCGCATTATTTGCAGCCGCAGACTTTTGATACCATTTTGAAGCACTATCAGATTCTCTTCTTTTCATAAAAATACGACCTAGATAGTTATAAGCCGGAACATACTGATGATAATTTGCAGACTGTCTAAATAGCTTAATGGCCGCTCTTTCATCTTTTTTATAACCAGGAGCACCATTGTAGTATTTTAAAGCTATCTCACACAAACCCTCCGGATCGCCTGTTGTTGTATAATGTACATTTGGCGGTGTTGTGTTAGCACTGCTAGTATTTTTTCTTGTCTTAGACGCAATCTTGGGTTTATGACTTGCTTTTACATCCTCGACGTGCCGCTCTGCTACTGTAATACTTCTCTCTGTACTCCTCGTGGATGGTTCAAAATCACCAATCTCTACATTGATTAATCTCGTACACCCAATCCCTTTATTGTAAAGCAATGCGCCGTGCAAGCCTTCACAGATCATATCCGCCCATGATTCAGACAATCCTTCTTCTTCAATAAAAAGTTGTCGTAGCTTTCGAATTGTCGTTTCTGCTTCACAAACATCCTGGTCAAATAATGTTTTTATATAAGATACATATTCATCTGTAACAGTTTTACTGAAGATACGTATTTCCTTCTTTAAGTTTGGTGCTGTATCCATCATAAATCCCGATAACTGACGGAGATTCAGGAGAACACCAGCTCCCATTTTTGTAATGGCACCATATATAGCTTTGTCAAGCGAGTCGTAGGTATCAAATTCAACTTTTCCTTGGATTGAAGATGCACAGCAGGGACAAACCCTTTGCTTTTCTAAATCATTTTCTTCTACAATCCATGTGCCATCGCACATTTGACATCTTAATTTTTTCATATTGCTCTATCTCCTTGATCACATGGATTGACCATTGTTATTGTTATTCCCCTTGCCGTGTTTAGGCTTTCTATCACCTGCTGACGATTCTTCGCTATGACTTTTTTTATATGCTTGCGCCCTTTTTTGAAAGTCTGAACTCGCAGCCACTGGATATTTAGGATCTCTATTGGTAACAGCACCGGTATTATAACCACCGTCTGTGATAACCTGATCTGCACCTCCGGATCGCGGAGCCTGTGCTGGATCCATTTTTGAAAACTTGCTTTGCGGGGCAATTTTCCCGTATACAAGATTTTGATCTTTGGACAACTCAACAGTTGTCTCATATTCGGCTGAATTTGAGTGGGGAAGGGCACCATTATCTATCCTTTCGCTCGGTGTGCTTCCAAGAGATTTTTCTGAAACAAACACACCGGAACTACGTTCTGTTCCATGAGTTGTTACAAACTTCTCGCCCGCTTTTGCATGGCGAACTTCCATTGATGTACCTGGTTGGTTTGACGCTTTGAGACTGGCAGCGTCTTCTTTTGAGAGACCTCTTTCTGCCATCAACTTGTCAAAATTTTTTGAACTGAGTTTTGCCCTTTTATCTGATAAACCACTCTGCATATATCTGCTTGATTCGGATGCCTCGTGGCTTGCCTTTATATTCTTTTCAATTGTTCTTCTTCGAGACATATGCAGATTCCTCCTAACGAGTTGTAACCTGTTAATCCTTTATATAATAGTTATTGCTTAATCTGTCTAACCTTTATACATATCAAAATAAAATCTAAACGGAGGAGCGAAGGGAAGGCCCACTATAGCTTCGCCAACTCTTAGGTTGTTCAAATCCCAGTCTTCAACAGTTGAACCTATACGTTTCTCCTCAACCATTGTGTTATTAAGCATTCGATACTGCTCAAGAACCATATTTTTCCCGTGCAAACTAGATATATATTCTCTTGTAGTAACATCATTTGCCCTGAATGCAATAATGGACGAAAAACCTGCTGCGAGGTTCTTACCTCTGCTTTGACCATAGATTTCATAAAGCTGCTCAATACTCTGAAGCCCGGCAAAAACTTTTACCCCAAGGCTTCGCCCGAAATTTACGCCATCATCTATATGCTGCAGGTTTGGCAGGAGCTTAAACTCATCGCATATAAAGTACACATTTCCCTGCGATTTTGTCCTTCCTAAAGCCTCCTTCAAGGCCAAATCAAACAGCATTTTATACACTGGAGTGAGCACACTACCAATGGAGAGATCATATTCAATAAATAAAGTACGACCACCTTTTTGGCGCACAAAATTTCGCATTGAGAATTTGCCCTTTTCGCAGAAAACGCCCATAAACACATCACGAACGACTGAGAACATCTCTGCCAGTACACCCTGTGACTGCGCACTGTCCCCCTCGATGTAACTCATAACTGAACGCATATCTCCGAATCCATCAAGATAGTCGCAAATATCCGGTCCTGAACAAGAGTCCAAGAACTCCTTGATTCTGTTGTTATAAAAATTCTCTATTACAAATTGTTTTTCGCCCTCACCTAATCTAATAGTTGTCACTAGAATAGCAGCCAGTAAGTCTCTTGCTGCATTAGGAAAAAAAGGATTGCTCGAATTGTTTTTTGTTCGTTCCTCAAACAGAGCCTTGCAGATTTCTGTTGCATTCATCATTACCTGCCGCTCATCCCAGCCATCTGCAAGGATCTCTTTGAAGATATTCCATCGCTCCGACTGCTGAATATATTGAGGAGAGTTACCAATGACACAATCTTTCTTACTGTAAAACTTCGAATAGAAATCTCCTTTGCTGTCAAAGATAATCATTACATCATCAGCAGTCATTTTTTTCTTCAGCTGTTCAATGATGTGATAAAATAATGTACTCTTACCGCATCCGGTTCCACCAACAAGCATCATATGCTTGCTGATTATATCTTCACCCAAACCGAAAGATGCGGGTTTTCCATTGAACTCGCCTTTCAGCAGGAGAGAAGGTGTACCAGTAGTTGAGGGTAGTCCGTTCTTAGAAACGGCTGTTCCCTGAATTACATTTTTACCTACCGCCATATCAAATCCCTCCTATTGCATTAAATATGGGTATTGGTGTTCCCACGCAACACCCATCTCTATGTTCTTACATTCTGGACATTACACCCAAAAACTTAAGAATTAAGTAAATAAGGTAGAATGCAGCGATAACATAACCAACGACTACGCTCAACGCAATTTTCACAACCATGTTAAGCGGTGCTCTCCTGTCAAGCCACTCTGAACGGCCTGACAAAACCTTATAACCTGAATAGATAGCCCATGCTGTATAGGCAAGTATCAACACTGTCTCCATAAAGACCCTCCTCTAAATTTACCGTTACCTTTCGTTTCCGCGGCCACCACCAAGTGCCTTACCTCGTGCAGGCGCGCTGGCCTTGTTGCTGCTACTGCTGGAATTGCTGCTGCTCTTGTTATTAGAAGAAAACTGACTCTGCTTCGCACTCTTAGTCTGACTGGGGTTCACCTTAATGCGCTGCATAAACGCCGCTCTCTTATCATTCGCACTGTTAGCCATAGTGAGTCCTCCTTTCGCTTTATTTCTTGATTCCTAACCAATTATTGTTGGTCTTTGATTTTTCACTGGGTCTATCAACCGACTCCATATTTTTTCGATATACAGCACTCTGCATAAAGACCCAGTTAGAAAGCATTTGATGAAGTCGTTCCATTTCGCGTTTGTACCTGGTCCTGCGTTCATCAATATATTCGTTCCAGTCTGTGTTCTGGTTTTCTGCTTCGGACTGCGTTTTTTCTTTAGAAGACGGAATAATTCTAGGTAAGACTTCTAGCAACTCATAGACATCATCTTTATCCAAACAGCCATTTAGAAGTGCTCGGTCAATAATATCAACCAGCCTTACCACATCTTCATCGCTGTAGTAAAGAGGCATTTGTTTTCTCAATGTTTGGAGTTGATTCATATCCGTTTTGCTGAGTTGATACGCCATTACCCCTATATTCCTTCCTTCAAAGCTTTGATTTGTTCAGCAATTTTGCCACGCTCGACATCTATAGCTTGGTACTTTGCATCATACTCCTCAAATGCACTCTGAACTTCGTCTCGTTTTGTTTCCAATTCAAGGAGATTTTTCTTGCCGCACTCGATCTGTTCTTCAATCTGTCTTATTTTTTCATCAAGTTCCACAAGTTGTTCCAGCATTTTGCTATAGGCCGCTTCCTTTTGAGAATAGCCCGTTGAAATCTCCTCGATAAAACGCTGCATGGCAGTAGCAAACCTAGTGGCGTATTTTCCTTCAAACTGTCCCATTGTAGATTCAGCATCCTGACGATAATCTTCCAGTTCCTCTTTAGCAGCTTCTATTTTTTTAGCGAACTCAATTCGATAATTCTGCAAGCGTGCAAGACTTTCCGCAAGAGTATTCTGAGTTACTGAGGCATTTTCAAAAGCAAGTTTCGCATCGTCGAATCTCTTTTTCAAGATTCCATGTTTTCTTGTTTTTCCGCGTAGCTCGTCTTCTTTCCAAAAGAGATTCTCTTCTAAGGCATAGAGTTTGACGTCATACGCATAACCTTCTGTAAAAGAACTAATCTTGCTCAAATCAACGATACCGGAAACCGAAACGTCATCACCGCTTCCACTTCTACTGAAAATTCCATCAGCGCTGAATTTAGCAAGAAAATCCGGGAGCCAAGACTTAAATGTCTCATCCCCCATTTGAACGATTTGACACGTAAGGTACTTATAGAAAGCATGGACTCCGCCCATAAGCACATGAGATCCACCGAGCCCCTCATATGTATCTCTATAAGCATCCTCGACTCCATCACATCCTACATAGCAAGCAATAACAGGCTTTTCAGTGAGATTGAGCACACAACTTCTAAATCTTTCAGCAGCATCTTCATCACAGAGACTTGTCGTTGCCGTATCTTCACATCTTGAATCCCAAGGGATTGGTTGATCGACAGAGCCATCCTCGTAGAAAACGTCGCAGCGTCCGTCTCCTTGATGAAGCAGTATCATACACTGCGGAAGTTTAAGTGCTGCGATCAAGGTTGTTCCATAGATATGTGCCGGGTTTTTCCCGTTCTGATACTCAGTCGCACTTTCTCCCATTTCTTCAAGAGTGGGGGGATTATTCTTATATTCTTCTAAAACACGATCATGCCATTCCGCAAGAATGGTATCAGTCAATCGCCTTACTGTCATATGGCGATAGCGAGGATTAGAAAAGATATCCTTGTAGAATCTTTCCTCGAGTTCATCTGATGCCAAAGTTGCTTCAGCAAATTGCTGCAGGCATTCCAGTGCCACTTCTGTGGCAACCTTGGAACCATAGTCGCTTCTGAAACATGATTTTGAACCGTGTCCATCAGCGACGATTGCTATATGGTACCTACTATTTTCTGCTGAGAATGATGAGGACGAGTCTTCACAAGGAAACTCGTTCATAACATGAAGGTGTCCTCTAACTGTTTCGTGAAAAGTAAACACCTGATCCATGTTAATTTACTCCTTTCATTGATTACCAGTCACCATCATCCCATCCGTCATCAGTATCTGCGGGCAGATCAGGCTCCTTGTCATACTCATCATCGTCAAGATGCACTGTAGATTCGGCAGGAACATCAAGTTCGTCTTTTGCCTGCTTCATGATATCTTCACCACTACTAGCGGTTTCTGTTGTTGTAGACTGAGATACCAACATTGAGGCTGTTACAGATACGAACTTCATCAATCTCTTGAAAAGATCAAGATCTGTAGTCTTAATAACAGCTTCGCTGTTTCCCACGATGGAGGAAAGCATTTTTACATCGGGATCATCACCGAGTGCAAAACCGATCTTCGTTCCTCTCGCAAACCAGCGGTTCTTTCGGATTTCTTCGAGTGCTTTTGCGTAATCGTCGGTTGCATATCCGTCAGTCATAAAAATGATAACGGGCATCAGCGCTCCAGTCATCGAGTTCAGAAATGCGTGACGTGAAAGTTTACTGTTGAGTTCTTTCAGGGCTGCACCAATGTCCGTCAGTCCTCCTGCCTCAAGGTACTCATACTCGAAATCTTCTTCGAGATCTTCAGGACCATTGGAGGTAATCCATTTGCAACCGGAATTAAACTCCATGACTGCAACTTTAAGTTTTGCGTCACCATTATTCTTTGCTAAAGTTTTCAATGCCTCCGTGCATTCTTCCATCGCATGATTTAAGGCACTGATTTTTGCACCCTCCATGCTTCCAGATGTGTCAAGAACATAAAAGACGTGAAGTTCTTTGCGCGGGCTTTCTGTTAAACTGTTCGTATTAGGCATAATTATTTCTCCTTTGCTTAATTTGCTTTGATGGTAATTGACTCGTCTCCGATATTGAAGACGATACCGTCCTTAAGTGGAATCACTTCATCCGGTGCGACTTTACGTGCTGTTCCTTTTGTGGTTACGGCATCCCAACGCTTACCGCTCTTGTTTCTGATGCCTAATGCACCGGAATCCTTTTTCTCAACAACATGAGCCACAGGTGTCAAAGCGTCTTTTTCATCGCACACCCCCAATTGACAACGATAGATTCTGCTGTCCTTAATTGCCGGAATGCTGTAACCACTCAACACAAGTTTGAAAGGGATGTTTGCCTTACGTCCACATTCTTCACACTTACAAGGCTCACCTTGCTGAGTAAAAATCTCGTTTCCACATTGGCAGGCAACGATTTCACTTCTGAACCGAGTCAAGACATTCAACCAGTCAATTTCCCTCGGTCTCGCAGAAGGCTTTTGAAAAGCTTTCTGGCTAAAGGCGGTCAGAAAAATCTTCTGCATATAGTCAGGAAGGCAAGGCCAAACGACTATCGAATTCTTGTGAACAACCGGGTGCGGTCCATTACTCTTATCATCCGGATCCATAATGAAGAGAGGATCACTTCCATATAGCTTCTCCTGCAGTGCCGGAGTCAATCCCGACACGAGATATCTTTTGCCCTCAAGCGGATGGTTCAAACAGAACAGGATGTAGAGAATGACAGACATGGAAAACCTATCGCTCAAACTGTTAGGCTTGTTCTTATGAAGAACAATTTCGGGTGCCATATACCTTGGCTTACCGATAATACCAGTTTCAGTTCCATCTGGAGCAACATTGTCATTGTCGCAGATAAGAACTTTTCCGTTCTGTGGATTGATAAAAAAGTTCCCGTCATTCAAGTCCTGGTAGCTATAACCAGCGTTATGAAGTATTCTGAATGCGGATACAATTTTCATTGCGGCATCAATTATGGCACGGTATGACCTAAACCTTACATGACAAAGCATAAACTCAGTCACTTCATAATAACCTTCCGGTCTTAAGTCCATGATATATCCAAAGGTCCCATCTACCCATTCGGTTATATCCAACGGCCACAGGAACTCAGGGCTAGGAATCCCACGCATAACATTCTGCTTTATGTTTTCATAAAAAGCATTAGGATTTGCACCCAGGCTTCCCTTCTTGTACCATTTTAAGGCCTTTTTTTGCCCGTTATAGTCGGCAATATAGACCCCACCTTGCCCACCTTCAGCAAGGAATTTTTCGACTCTTACGGTTCCGCCAAAAAGAGTTTTGACTCGGAAACCATTTTCAAGCACTTCGCTCATGATCTATTCTCCTTTTTGTTGTTAATAATTTCATGCTCATATGTGAGCTGTTATCCAGTAAGAACAAGATGTGCTAGTTGACCTAGCGCAGCTGAAAGAATAAACGCTTCACCATTTCCCAATCTCGTTATAGTTTCTGGCTTAACGATATATTCTCGGTTTTTACTTACGTTAACCGTTCTATTATAGTTAGGGCTAGATAGTATGGAGAACGGCGTCCTACGGCTACCACCGCGCGATGTTGAGTAGGATTCCTCAAACTTATCATATTGTCCAAATACCTCCGCCCACTTTGTGGCGCTGTGACCTGATGAATGATTCATAACAATCAGTGTCTGAGTATTTCCCACAACAGCCGAGAATACTTTTTCATCGCCGCCAACCATGGCATAAAAGTCATCTGCTGCAATTGTCTTGCAAACCTTATCAGACGGGGCTCTGATATATGCCGCATAAGATTCATTTGAATCAATGGGTATAGAGTCTATTACAATCTGATATTGCAGTCCTCGTGTGAGTGCCAACTTTAACTGATAAATAACGGTATTTAGCAGCAACTTATTAGTGACAGATGACAAATCAAAACAAAGTACTGCATTGTGTTTTAAAGCCGTTACAATATTAAGCGGATGTTGCCCTCGCTTTGAAACATACATTAGCGGTTCAATTTCCATTTTAAGGCTTGCCAAGAATGAATCCAGTTTGTAATTTTCACTTTGCCCCATCATAAGTTTAGATTTAATTTCTTGGGCTTCATGATCGCTTATTTTCCCCTGCATTTCCAAGTCATCAACTTTATCAAAGATCAATGAATGGGGACAGGTCGAAAACAACTTAAAAGATAGATTCTTCCCGCTTGCTTTCAGGAAAGCACTGATTCCTTCAATGTAATAGCGTGCATTATACTTGATGTCATAGTCCTTCGGAGCAGTTTCTAAAATCTGGTTAGATATTTCAAGCTCGCTAAGCCCGTAAAAGGGTTCGAAGCATGGATTTCCACTGCTAATCTCTTTGTATCTACCGCTTCCAGAAAAGTTGGTTCTAAGTTGCTGTTCAAGAAGATGGTTTCCTTCGTGGATAATAACTACCGGGAATCCATTACTAGCAGCACAAAGCGTTTGTGAGACAATGGCGCTCGTTCTCAACCTTGGGTCACCGCCCGAAATAAGAGCATTGTAAACACCTCTTGATGGCTCAAAAAACGCATCAACATCACACGGCTTATATTCGACAACGCTGCGGTTCATCGAGTTCGCTCGATCAGTATTTGTCATGGTCATAGCTTTAAGAAAACCCACAAACCCTTTGTCTGCTCTTTCCAGTTCATTGCCCAAAGTTCCTCACCTCCAATCACTGTTTAATCCTGAAGAAAAAGCACATTTGTTTAGCATTTGGTGCCATCTCTAAGATGTATGATGAATTCATGCTTTCCGTAATACTTCTGCTTACATGGTCTTGAATTTTAGTCTGTATTGAAGAAAAATCATCACTTGCCACATTAACCTTAAAATACAATGTGGAGGAACATCTCTTCATCTCAGTATCCAAGTAGGCTTTTAGTTCTTTCCCCTTAGTGAAGAACCGATTTCTCTTTGAAAAATAGCTGTAATCATCTGTTTTGCACTCAGGAAACGAACTGTATACGTGATCGACTGTCATCCATCTATCTGAAACACAGAAATAGTCATATCGAGTAAACTGACTGCTTTCACTCATTCCTATATCCCAAGTTACATCAACATGCGTGTATTCACTATCAAACTTGACTATGTTCCATGCGTGAGGGATGTCCACTCCAAAGTTTTCTTGGGAGGAAGTCCCAAAAGCAATCATCGCATCCACTCCAAGTCTATCGCATAATAACTTGAACGCCTTTGAAATGCCCTCACATACTGCCATGCCGTCTAAAATTTGGTCTTATGTCAAGAAAAAGTACAAATTAAATACAACCAATTTTCTCTTTTTAT
>OAWM01000887.1_pt1 | contig 14150 bp, 8 predicted proteins | sample 1495501 | NCBI WGS metagenome assembly OAWM01 (sample SAMEA2580210, study PRJEB22360) | human gut metagenome | biome: human gut; feature: human-associated habitat; material: faeces | place: Denmark | collected 2008/2010 | reverse complement strand
GCGTGCCGTAGTGAAGCGCGGTATCCTGATGCAGAAGAATGCCGGCGGGGGCAGTACCATCACCCAGCAGCTTTCCAAACAGCTTTATTCTCCCAGTGCCGACAATGTGATGGAACGTCTGTTCCAGAAGCCCATCGAATGGGTGATTGCCGTAAAGCTGGAGCGTTACTATACAAAAGAGGAAATCCTCACCATGTATCTCAACAAGTTCGATTTCCTGAACAATGCGGTAGGCATCAAGACTGCTGCCTTTACCTACTTCGGTTGCGAACCGAAAGATTTGAAGATTGAGGAAGCGGCTACGTTGGTGGGCATGTGCAAGAATCCGTCTCTCTATAATCCGGTGCGCTACAATGAACGTTCCCGCGGACGGCGCAATGTGGTGCTCGACCAGATGCGGAAAGCGGGATATATTACGGAAGCCGAGCGCGACTCCCTCCAGGCATTGCCTCTGAAACTGAAGTACAACCGTGTGGACCACAAGGAAGGGTTGGCCACTTATTTCCGCGAATACCTGCGCGGCGTGCTCACCGCCAAGAAGCCCGACAAGGCCAACTACCGCGGTTGGCAGATGCAGAAATACTACGAGGATTCACTCGACTGGGAGAACAACCCGCTCTTTGGATGGTGCGAAAAGAACACCAAGAAAGACGGTACCAAATACAACCTCTACACCGACGGGCTGAAAATCTATACCACGCTCGACTCGCGTATGCAGCAGTATGCCGAGGATGCCGTGACAGAGCATCTGAAGGAACTGCAAGGTTACTTCTTCAAGGAAAAGAAAGGGGCCAAGAAAGCTCCCTACACCTTCCGTCTGACCCAGGAGCAGGTGGACGAGATTCTGGGACGTGCCATGAGGTTGTCCGACCGCTACCGCATTATGAAGAAAGCCGGAGCCACCGAAGCTGAAATAAAGAAAGCCTTCGATACCCCGGAGGAGATGTCCGTATTCAGTTGGGAAGGGGAGAAAGACACCATTATGACCCCGATGGATTCCATCCGTTACTACAAGTTCTTCCTTCGTGCCGGTTTCATGTCCATGGACCCGCGCAGCGGACATGTCAAGGCATACGTAGGCGGACCGAACTACCATTACTTCCAGTACGATATGGCCATGGTGGGACGCCGCCAGGTAGGTTCTACCATCAAGCCTTTCCTTTATACATTGGCTATGGAGAACGGTTTTTCTCCCTGCGACGAAGTGCGCCACGTGGAATACACGCTGATTGATGAAAACGGAAAACCGTGGACGCCGCGTAATGCCAACAAAAAGCTGATTGGTGACATGGTGACTGTGAAGTGGGGGCTGGCAAACTCGGACAACTGGATTACGGCCTATCTCATGAGCAAGCTGAATCCCTATAATCTGAAACGTCTTATACATACTTTCGGTGTCCGCAACCGTGATATAGTACCTTCCGTTTCACTCTGTCTGGGCCCGTGCGAGATTTCCGTCGGCGAGATGGTAAGTGCCTATACCGCATTCCCCAACAAGGGTATCCGGGTAGCTCCGCTGTTCGTGACCCGCATCGAGGACAATGATGGAAACGTGCTGGTGACCTTTGCTCCCGAAATGCAGGAAGTCATCAGTGTATCCAGCGCTTACAAGATGCTGGTCATGCTGCGTGCCGTTGTCAACGAAGGTACCGGAGGCCGTGTGCGCCGTCTAGGTGTGAAAGCCGACATGGGCGGCAAGACCGGAACGACGAACTACAATGCCGACGGCTGGTTTATGGGCTTCACGCCTTCGCTTGTGTCCGGTTGCTGGGTGGGCGGTGAGGACCGCGACATCCACTTCGATACGATGCTTCACGGACAAGGTGCTTCCATGGCATTGCCTATCTGGACCAAATACATGGTGAAAGTGCTCGGTGACAAATCTCTGGGATATGATGAAAATGAAACATTCCAGTTGCCCGAAGGCTATGACCCGTGCAAGGATGATGTGAATCTGGAAGGAGACACCCATATAGAAGAACCGATAGAGGGACTCGACGAACTGTTTAATTAGTTGAAAGGTGAAAATTGAAAGTGGAAAGGTAAACTTTCAATTTTCACCTTTTCCCCTTTCACCTTAAAAAAATGGATTATACGATTAGTATTGGGAGCAACGAGCAGCGGAGGGAGAACATGGAACTGGCTCGCAGACGCTTGACGGAACTTTTTTCGGGAATACGTTTCTCGGAAGAGGAGGAGACGGTACCTTTTTTCTTTCACCGTCCGAATCTGTTCTCCAATCAGGTGGCATGCTTTGCTTCCGATAATCCGGTAGAGGAAGTCACCGCCTGCCTGAAAGCCATCGAACGGGAAGCCGGAAGGAAGCCCGAGGAGAAGGAGCAGGAAATTGTACGGCTGGATATAGACTTGTTGTCTTGTGACGGGACTGTCTATAAGCCAAAAGATTTGAAACGTGATTATATCCTGCGAGGATTGAAACAACTGTTATAATAATAAAGAATATAAGGAGATGTGTCGATAGTATATGAACACTTTCGGATACACTCTCATTTTAAAAAACGAAGATTGAAAATGAAATTTTTAGGAATCATACCTGCCCGTTACGCATCTACGCGTTTTCCAGCCAAACCATTGGCGTTGTTAGGTGGAAAAACCGTGATACAGCGAGTATACGAGCAAGTGGCAGGAATCTTGGACGATGCATACGTGGCTACGGACGATGAGCGTATTGAAGCCGCAGTAAAAGCATTCGGAGGAAAGGTGGTAATGACTTCCACCGAACATAAAAGCGGCACCGACCGCTGTCAGGAAGCTTGTACAAAAATAGGAGGACAGTTTGATGTCGTGGTGAATATCCAGGGGGATGAGCCTTTCATCCAGCCTTCGCAGTTACAAGCCGTCAAAGCATGTTTCGACGATCCGGCCACCCAGATAGCCACTCTGGTGAAACCCTTTACGGTAGATAATGGTTTCGAGGCATTGGAAAATGTGAACTCTCCGAAGGTTGTGCTCAACAAAAACAGGAATGCCCTCTATTTTAGCCGTTCCATCATTCCCTACCAGCGTAATGCGGCGAAGGAAGACTGGCTGAAGAACCATACGTATTATAAGCATATCGGCCTTTATGCCTATCGCGTAGAGGTACTGAAAGAGATAACCGCCCTTCCGCAGTCATCCCTCGAGATTGCCGAATCATTGGAACAGCTTCGTTGGTTGGAAAACGGATACACTATCAAAGCAGGTATCACGGATGTAGAAACTATCGGCATAGATACTCCTCAAGATTTGGAACGGGCAGAAGAATTTCTTAAAAGCCATGGGCTGTAAACTAGAAAGCCCATGCTGAACCGAAGTGACCAACCCCGGATTCTTGAACCGGAACAACTGGTGGTGCAAAGGCCGGAACGTATCAAGTTGCCTAATGGCGTGCCATTGAGCGTGCTCAATGCCGGTGACAATGAAGTGACACGTATCGATCTCCTCATGGCAGGCGGCCGATGGCAACAGAAACAGCCCTTGCAGGCCCCCGACGCTACGATGCCGCCCGGATAGCGGAAAAGCTGGACTATTACGGAGCCTGGCTGGAATTGTCCAGTGCATCCGAGTATGCCTATGTCACCCTTTATTCTCTGAATAAATACCTTCCCCAAACGCTTGACATATTGGAGTCTATCGTCAAAGAGCCGGTATTTCCCGAGAAAGAGCTGGGAGTGATTGTAGACAACAATATCCAGCAGTTTCTTGTCAACTCTTCCAAGGTGGACTTTCTGGCGCACCGCGGATTGGTGAAGGCTCTGTACGGCGGGCAGCATCCCGGTGGACGTCTGGTGCAGGAAGAGGATTATCGGCGCATCACTCCTGCGGTGCTACGCGAGTTTTATGACCGTTACTATCATTCCAATAATTGCAGCATCTATCTCTCGGGTAAGGTAACCGGTGATTGCATCCACAGGATAGAGTCCTTGTTTGGCTGCGAGGCTTTCGGTACGGATTTCCGTAAACCGGAGAAGACAGAATTCCATCCGGTTACCACCTCCGGAAAACGTATCTTCATCGAACGTCCGGACGCCCTGCAAAGTGCCGTCCGTATGGGCATGCTTTCCCTGGACCGTAATCATCCGGACTACTTGAAGGCCCGCGTACTGGTCACACTGTTCGGGGGTTATTTTGGCAGTCGCCTGATGTCCAATATCCGGGAAGATAAAGGATACACATACGGTATCTCCGCAGCCATCATGCCCTATCCGGGGCAGGGAGTGTTGGCGGTCAGTGCCGAAGCCGCCAACGAATTTGTGGAGCCTCTTATCGGTGAGGTTTATCATGAAATAGACCGCCTTCAGAACGAGCTGGCTTCCGATGGAGAGCTTTCCATGGTGAAGAACTATATGTTGGGAGACATGTGCCGTAGTTATGAATCTGCATTCTCGCTGGCAGATGCCTGGATTTTTGTGCAGGTATCGGGCTTGCAGGATACCTACTTTGCCGAAGCACTGGATGCTGTCAAGGAGGTTACTCCACAAGAAATCCGTGAACTTGCAGGGCGGCATTTATGCAAAGAGAAATTAAAAGAAATAGTGTGCGGCAAAAAAATGTCATAAAAAGCGGGAGTTATCGCATCATTTTACCGGATAAATCCTACCTTTGTCAATTATCAACTATCAATTATCAATTAATGAAATATCTATATACTGCACTCATTCTGGCTTTCTTATGCCAAGGTGGAGCCACTGCCCAGGAAAAAAAAAGCGGCTTTTTCGATAAAGTGAAAAGTACATTCTCTTCGGAGATAAAGATAGGTACCTATACGTTCAAAGATAACGGGGCCGTCTATACCGGTGAAATAAAAGGGCGCAAGCCCAATGGAAAGGGGAAGACCGTTTTCAAGAACGGCGACGTCTACGAGGGTGAGTATGTGAAGGGCAAGCGTGAAGGCTACGGTACATATATGTTTCCCGACGGTGAAAAGTATGAGGGGCAATGGTTTCAAGACCAGCAGCATGGCAGGGGTATCTACTATTTTATGAATAACAACCGTTATGACGGCATGTGGTTTCAGGATTACCAGCACGGTAAAGGAACCATGTACTATTACAATGGTGATATTTATGAGGGCGACTGGGTGAATGATAAACGCGAAGGCCAAGGAACGTATACCTGGAAGAACGGTTCCAAGTATGTAGGCTCGTGGAAGAATGACAAGAAAGACGGCAAAGGAACACTGACCTGGAATGACGGTTCCAAATATGACGGGGAGTGGAAAAATGATGTCCGGGACGGTAAAGGAACTTTTGAATATGCCAACGGTGACAAATATGTAGGTGACTGGAAGGACGACATGCAGCATGGCAAAGGTATTTACTTTTTCCATACCGGCGACCGTTACGAAGGTTCTTATGTTCAAGGTGAACGTACCGGAGAGGGCATTTATTACCATGCCAGCGGCAACAAGTATGTGGGCAGCTTCAAGGATGGAAAGCAGGAAGGCCACGGCACATTTACGTGGGCAAGCGGCGCCGTTTACGAAGGTAATTGGAAAGATAACCAACGTGACGGATACGGTACTTACAAATGGAATGTAGGTGACTCTTACGAAGGTGAATGGAAAGACAATAAGTTCAACGGCCAAGGTACCCTGATTCAGACCGATGGAACCAAATATAAAGGCGGTTTTGTGAACGGTATGGAAGAAGGTAGCGGTATCCAGGAGAACAAGAACGGAAACCGTTATGAAGGCTTCTTCAAACAAGGCAAGAAACACGGTCCGTTTGTAGAAACAGACAAGAACGGAAAGGTGATACGAAAAGGAACCTACAAGATGGGAAGGCTGGAGAATTAGAATTAAAAATTAGAAATTAAAAATTAAAGGCTGCGCAATGTTCACTTCAGAACCGCGCAGCCTTTAATTTTTAATTTCTAACCGCTCCGCGGTTAGATAATGTATTGTGAACTGATTGATTCATTGTTCATCACCCGCTTGATGGTTTCGGCGAACATATCGGCAATGCTCAACTGTTTAACCTTGTCACATTTTTTAGAGTAGGGGATACTATCAGTAAATACCATTTCCGTTAGTGCGGATTCTTGTACACGGAAAGAAGCAGGGTCGGACATTACGCAGTGGCTGGCAATGGCACGGACAGATTTGGCTCCTGCTTCCAGCATGATGTTGGCAGCCTTGGTAATGGTTCCTGCTGTATCTACAATATCGTCTACCAATACTACATTCTTGTCTTTTACATCACCGATGATTTGCATGGTGGCAACCACGTTTGCTTTTTCGCGTGTCTTGTTGCACAATACCAGGGGTACACCGAGGTATTTGGAGAATGTGCTGGCGCGTTTTGAACCGCCGACATCCGGGGTGGCGATTACCAAGTCTTCCAGTTTCAAGGATTCAATATAGGGGAGGAATACTGCTGATGCATACAAATGATCCACCGGAATATTGAAGAAACCTTGAATCTGGTCTGCATGAAGGTCCATTGTAATCAGACGGTCGATACCTGCAACAGAGAGCAGGTCGGCCACCAGCTTAGCGCCGATGGAAACACGGGGTTTGTCTTTTCTGTCCTGACGTGCCCAACCGAAGTAAGGGATAACGGCTACAACGCTTTTTGCCGATGCTCTTTTAGCAGCATCAACCATCAGCAGAAGTTCCATCAAGTTGTCAGAATTAGGGAAGGTTGATTGAACCAGGAATACATGCGAGCCACGGATAGATTCCTCATAAGAGACTGCAAACTCACCATCTGCAAAATGGGTGATGTTCATCTTTCCCAGAGGGCAATCAAGGCTAGCGCAGATTTTCTCTGCAAGGTATCTCGAATTTGTTCCGGAGAATACCATAAAGGGTGCTTTTTCGCTCATTTGTGTAATAGATGTTACCTATTTGTTAATTTGCATGCAAAGGTAGGAATTTCCCGTTACATAAAACAAGAGTTATTGTATAAAAATTATTTTTCTTTCCCGGATTTATTCGTAGCTTTGCTTTATGAAACGACTTTCTTTTATATGGTTTGCGGGGTTGTTGTGCCTTTGTACAACAATGGTTTCGTGTGTGGGAACGGCACCCATGAAGGAAGTACGCCTTATCGACTCTCTAAACCAGGTGGCTTATGCTTTTCGTTATAAAAACCTGGATTCATCCTGCCATGCGGCATCAAGGGCCTACCGTGAAGTCAGCCTCTATAAACAAGGAAAAGCGGAAGCATCCAATAATCTGGGCTTTTGTGCTTTTATGCGCATGGATTTTGAGCAGGCCGAAAAGTTTCATATGGATGTCTATAATCTGACCAAGAATGAACTGGAACTCCTTATTGCCGACATCGGTTTGATGAAGATTTATCAGCGGACGGCGTTGAACAAGGAGTTCTACGATTATCGCAATAGTGCCTTGCACCGTATGAAAAGAATAGCGGAGGATGACAATCTGTTTGTGGACCAACACGAGCAAATGCGTTTGAATTATGCCCGTTCGGAATTTTATATTGTATCTGCTGTGTATTATTATTATTTGCAACAGCGTCCGGAAGCTGTAGCCTCTATTAATGAAGTTACTAAAAAACAAGAGTTGCTGGCAGATACCAATCAGCTGTTGTATTATCACTACATCAAAGGTTCTGCTGCCTTATGCGAGGGTGAGACACCGGATGAGCGAAGACTGAGAGAATTTGATGAGCTCTATACCGCATGGCAGTTGGCTTCGCGCAAGGGCTATCTTTACTTTGAGGGCAATGGAGTGCAGGGACTTGCCAACTTGATGGCTTCACCGGATAATTACGCATTTTTTCAAGACCGCCGCTCCCATGCCTTGACACGTTTTGGAGTACCGGTAGATTCGCTGCTTCCCATGCGTCTGGGGCAGTTGGCATTGCAAAAATTCAGCCAATACAAGGATTTGTATCAGATAGCAGGTGCATATGTATCTATCGGCAAATACCTGAATGCCCACAGTCACTATACAGAAGCTCTTGACACGCTAAAACTTGCTCTGGAATGTGTAAATGACCATCACCGCCTTTTCTATGACTGCCACGATAGTTTGGACTGGCTGAAAGCATTTGACCGTCGAGATACGATTTGTGCGGAGAAGGCATGGATGGAGCAGAAACTGAAAACCGTGCCCGAGTGGATTTCACGTATTCGTGAACAGTTGAGCGTTTCGTATGCAGGACTCGGGATGAAAGAAAAATCAGACTATAACCGCAATATTTACCTGGATATCCTTGAAGATACACGCCAGGATAAAGAGCTGGAAAGCCGCTATCAAGCATTGGAAAAGGAGGCGGGGCAGCTCAACGTCGTGTTGTCACTGGTCATTGTGGGCTTCGTGCTTGTATCCCTCTTTTTCTGGTTTTTCAACAAGCGTTCCAAAGACCGGAACAGAGTGCATCTCCGCCGTCTGCAGCTGATGCTGGATATCTGTCAGAAGATAACGGCATCCATTCCGGCAGATGCACAGACTGAGGAGGAAATCATCGACTCTATCCGGACGGCTGTCTGCCCGGAATTGGAAAAGCTGTTTGGAGTGAAGGACATCCGCATAGACAACGGGCAATTAGTGTTCCCGCGTCGGATGAGCAAGGATGAGCAGGCGATGGTACGGGTGATAACCCCCTATATCCAATGGGCAATCGACAACGGCATGACGTCCATCTCCCTTGGGGATGAGCGCCGCAGACTGGAAAAGCAACGCTACATTTACGAGCAGCACATCGCGGGGAACAAACGGCAAAATCTGATAAAGAAAGCATGTATGGCTATTGTAAACGGGATTCATCCGTACATAGACCGTATCATCAACGAAGTGCAGAAACTGACTCAAAAAGGATTCATCAAAGAGGAACGGATAAAGGAGGAGAAATACCAGTATATCGACGAGTTGGTTACTACCATCAACGAATACAATGATATTCTTGCCCTTTGGATAAAGATGAAGCAAGGAAGCCTTAGCCTGAACATAGAGACGTTCGAATTGAATGAACTTTTCGAGCTGCTCAGGAAAGGAAGCCGTACATTCGAGATGAAGAGACAGTCGTTGGAGGTGCAGCCTACGGATATCCGGGTGAAGGCAGACAAAGCCCTTACATTGTTTATGATAAATACACTGGCAGAGAATGCCCGTAAATATACCCCTCAGGGCGGTATGGTGAAAGTATATGCACGGCAGGAGGAGGATTACGTGGAAATCTCGGTAGAGGATAATGGTTGTGGATTGTCACCGGAAGATGTAGCCTGCATCGTGGGAGAAAAAGTATATGACTCGAAAGCCATCGGTATGAGTGACGCTCCCGACAAGGAGGAATTGAGGAAGAACAAAGGAAGTGGCTTTGGACTGATGAACTGTAAGGGCATCATTGAAAAATATCGCAAGACGAATGATTTGTTCAAGGTCTGTCTGTTCAATGTGGAGAGCGGGCTGGGAAAAGGCAGCCGTTTTTATTTCCGTCTGCCTGCCGGTATCCGTAAGTCCGTGTCGGTGTTGCTCGTCGTGTTGTCTTTGTGCATGTCATCCTGCCGGCATGCTGTGGAACAGCCTGCTTCCGGAGAGGTGTTACCGGATTCTTTGGCACTGCTTGCACAGAATGAATACGAAGCTTTGCTGGACGAAGCCTCCGATTATGCCAATGAAGCTTATTACTGCAATGTAGACGGAGAATACGAACTGGCTTTACAATACATAGATTCGGCAATGTATTGCCTGAACGAACATTACAAGCAATACGCCCATCCTATACATCGCTATATGACGCTGACGGGAGACGGGGCGCCTGCGGAACTGGATTGGTGGAACCAGATGTTCAATTCGGATTTCCATGTAATTCTGGATATCAGGAATGAAGCGGCAGTCTCATTTCTTGCATTGAAGCAATGGGATGACTATAGTTATAATAATGCTGCCTACACTACCTTATACAAACTGTTGGGAGAAGACCAATCCTTGGAAGAATATTGCCGGCAGCTGGAGCGTTCCACCAACAACAAGATGGTGGGCATTTTGCTGGCGGTGGTTTTGCTGTTCGTATTACTGTCGGGATATTACATACTCTATTTCCGTAAGCGTCTGGTGAACCGCTGGAATCTGGAGCAAGTACTGGAAATTAATGGAAAGGTGTTCAATGCCTCCTTGTTGCCGGTTTCGGATACGGAGGAAATGTTGCAGCGTGAGGAGGATACATTGAAGGAAATCCCGCGGCAGATTGTAGGTTCCGCTTTTGATGCAGTGAACGAACTTTTGAGTATCGACCGGTTAAGCATAGCTGTATACAACGAGACTACACATAAGCTGGAATACACTTCCAATCCAGTGGAAGATACCGCCGTGGACGAGTTGCCTATCTGGAGGAAATATATGGAGAATTGCTTTGAGCAGCAAGAGTACATATCGGAAAAGGGTATACAAACATTGCCGCTTGTTGTGGATGCGGGAAATATGTGTCGTTGCATAGGTGTGCTGTGTCTGGAACGCAGGGAAGGTACGGAGCAGGAGACCGACCATTTGCTTTTGGAACTGATAGCCCGTTATGTCTCCATTGTAATCTTCAATGCAGTGGTTAAGTTGGCTACGAAATACCGGGACATCGAAGTGGCTCAAGATGAAGCCCGGCGAGCTTCCTGGGAAGACAGTTTGCTGCATGTACAGAACATGGTGCTGGATAATTGTCTTTCGACCATCAAGCATGAAACGATTTATTATCCGAACAAGATAAAGCAGCTGATAGGGAAACTGCGGTCCGGCAAACAGACAGAAGCGGAGGAGCGGGAAACGGTGGTTGCCATCAGCGAATTGATAGAGTATTACAAAGGTATCTTTACGACACTCAGTTCATGCGCTTCCCGCCAGTTGGAAGAGGTGACTTTCAGGCGTGCGACAATATCTGTGCCGGAACTTATGGCTACTGCCGGGAAATATTTCCGCAAAGTGTATAAGGGAAACAAGGCGCATATTGATTTTAAGATACAACTGTTGGAAGGACGGATTACCGGTGACTGGAACCAGTTGCGTTTCCTGCTTGAAAACCTGATAGACGAGGCTTGCTCCGTAACTCTGGATGGAGCTGTCTGTCTGTCGGCCCGGGAAGATGGGGAATTTATACGTTTTCTGTTTACAGATATGCGCAGGGAAAAGACCCGTGAAGAATTGAACCAATTGTTCTATCCCGACTTGTCCCGCATGACGGCCGGTGAGAAAGGAGAACTGTATGGTACGGAATATCTGGTGTGCAAGCAGATTATCCGCGACCATGACGAGTTTGCCGGACGCCGGGGATGCCGTATCAATGCCGAACCGGGAAAGGAAGGAGGTTTTACAATATATTTTACGCTACCGAAAAAATGAAATATGGAAGACAAAAAATTTAAAGTAATCATCGTTGAAGATGTCAAGTTGGAGCTGAAAGGGACGGAAGAGATTTTCCGCCATGAAATTCCCAATGCGGAGGTAATAGGTACTGCTATGACTGAGCAGGAGTTCTGGACATTGATTGAAGCCGGCGTGCCGGATCTTGTTCTGCTGGACTTGGGACTGGGAGGTTCGACCACAATCGGGGTGGACATCTGCCGGAATATCTTCAAGCGTTATCCGGGAGTACATGTGCTGATATTCACGGGAGAAATATTGAATGAGAAGTTATGGGTGGACGTACTTGAGGCCGGTGCCGACGGCATTATCCTGAAAACCGGAGAGTTGCTGACCAAAACCGATGTGCAGGCAGTGATGGACGGCAAGAAGCTGGTCTTTAACTATCCGATACTGGAGAAGATAGTGGAACGCTTCAAGAAATCTGTCCTGAATGATGCAAAACGTCAGGAAGCAATCATAAGCTATGATATTGATGAGTATGACGAGCGTTTCCTCCGTCATTTGGCACTGGGCTATACCAAAGAAATGATTGCCAATCTTAGGGGAATGCCTTTTGGAGTCAAGTCGCTGGAGAAACGGCAGAATGACTTGGTCGGCCGTCTTTTCCCGCCTAGTGAACGGGTGGGGGTGAATGCCACTCGTCTGGTGGTGCGTGCATTGGAACTTCGAATCTTGAATATAGACAATCTGGAAGCCGACGATGAGTAAACTCCGAATGCCACATCCCGCTACGATGTTCTTCCTGCTGACGCTGGCAGTCATCCTCCTTTCATGGATATTCGATGTCTATGGCCTGAGCGTGCTGCAACCGCAGACTGGAGAAGAAATACGGGTGCAGAGCCTGCTGAGTCCGGAGGGCATACGCTGGCTGCTGCGCCATGTCATAACCAATTTTACGGGATTCGCTCCATTAGGGCTGGTGATTGTGGCTATGTTCGGAATAGGGGTGGCACAGCATTCGGGTTTCATCGATGCATGTATTCGCAGGGGGGTACGACGTCCACGTGATCCTTGGCGCATTATTCTGCTGGTCATTGTCTTAGGACTGTTGTCCAATATAGTGGGAGATGCAGGATATATCATTCTGTTGCCGATAGCTGCAACTTTGTTCCAGTCTGTCGGTCTGCACCCCATTGGAGGTATAATTACAGCTTATGTTTCAGTCTCTTGTGGCTATAGCGCTAATGTGTTTTTGAGTACATTAGACCCCATGATTGCCTCTGTAACGCAAGAAGCGGCTGATAGGATGAATATTGCTCCGGGGCAGACTGGACCGCTGTGCAATTATTATTTTCTCTTTGTTTCCACGTTCCTGCTTGCATTCATCATTTATCATATTACCCGCAGGAGCTTGTTGCCACGTTTGGGAGAGTACGCAGGGGATATTCATTTTAATGGTTACAAGCAATTGTCACGCAAGGAACGGAGAGCTATGTTGGGAGCTGTATTTGCAGGCTTGCTGTATATTGCCATTATTCTGTGGGCTACATTCTCTTCATGGGGGATATTGCGGAGTGTCAATGGTGGGCTGATTCGTTCTCCGTTTATAGTTGGTATTCTGTTTTTGCTTTCGTTTGGAATAGGTTTGATGGGGATGGTCTATGGTTTTGCCTCCGGCCGATACCGTACGGACGGTGATGTGATAGAAGGACTTACGCAGCCGATGAAACTGCTGGGCGTTTATTTTGTGATAGCTTTCTTTGCCTCACAGATGTTTGCTTGTTTTGAATATTCCCACTTGGACAAGTGCATTGCCATTTTAGGCGCTAATCTGCTGTCCTCCGCTTCTTTGAGTAGTTTATGGATATTGATTCTCTTCATTCTTTTTACGGCGCTGGTCAATCTCTTTATGGTATCTGCCACAGCAAAATGGGCTTTTATGTCTTTCATTTTTGTTCCGGTATTGGCAAGTATGGGCATTTCGCCGGATATGACCCAATGTGCGTTCCGTATAGGTGACAGTGCAACAAATGCCATAACACCTTTTATGTTCTACATGCCACTTGTCTTGACCTATATGCAGCAATATGATAGGCAATCCACTTATGGTTCACTACTGAAGTATACTTGGAGATATTCTTTAGTCATTCTATTGGCATGGACTGCCTTATTTGTACTTTGGTACATCAGCGGTTTGCCATTAGGACTGTAATATCATAACCGATGAACAGCCCGTTTTCGATAACCCCGGTAATGGCTTTCAGTTTCTGTTCCAAATCAGGAACAATGTTGCTGAGATGAATGTCAAGAATGAAATTACCGTTTTCGGTAAATACCGGACCGTCTTTTCTTTCTGCAAGATGTAGGCTGATTTTTGAAGCTCCCAATAAGCGTATCTCGTTTTCCACATGGGAGAGAGCATGTGGAAATACTTCTACCGGTATGGGGTATTTGCTCCCCAGTTTGCTGACAAGCTTGCTCTCATCGACAATGATGTAAGTCTTACCACTGCTTTTAATTAGGAGCTTCTCCTTAAACATGGCTCCACCACGTCCTTTGATGAGGTTATTATGCGGATCCACTTCGTCTGCACCGTCGAATGTCCAATCCGGACGCTTATTCCACAGAGTAGTTTGCGGCAGGCCAAGCTGTATACATGTCATCGAAATTTCGGCAGATGCCGGAATGATTTCTATATGCAAAGATTCTTGTTTAACTCGTTGAGCTAATGCAAACAAAGTGAGATAAACGGTAGAGCCGGAGCCTGCTCCTATGACATCACCGTCTTTGGCCAGTCCGGCAATCTCCTGGGCTACCAATTCCTTACTCGCCTTATTGCTGATTTTATTTGACCATTGCAATTCCTGTATCAACTGATTTTCCCATT
>OAWM01000873.1_pt1 | contig 14369 bp, 8 predicted proteins | sample 1495501 | NCBI WGS metagenome assembly OAWM01 (sample SAMEA2580210, study PRJEB22360) | human gut metagenome | biome: human gut; feature: human-associated habitat; material: faeces | place: Denmark | collected 2008/2010 | reverse complement strand
TTTGTTCGCAGCGAAGATAGAGATTTCAATTATGAGCCAATTTTTGACTGCTTACCATATATCAGTATTTCATTTCCCAAGTTTTGCATCATATTTTTCTTGATTAACTAAGCCCCTACTGTTTTCATTGGTAAAACTTACGCAAATTCAATGACAATACTTCAGCAATTTTTTACCAAAGTATTGTCAACATTAGCGTCACGTCAAATTGAAGCAAATTAATCATTAATAAAAATAACCTAAAAGAATTAATGACTATTTTATAAAAACAAGTTCACCAATCTTATTATCAACAGAAAAAGTAATAAAGTAACATTGTTCCCTAATATCTAATATTTCAAGTCCAGTTAATTTTATTTTAACAGGAGCTTCCCCTTTTTTTAAAGTAGTTAAAAAAGCATTTAACTTCTTCCCCATTGTAGAATCTCCCTCCCATTCTAATACATATTGAATCTGTTCCACACAAGAAGTAACAGCAACCTTATTCCCAAAAACTGTCAATCCCCAACCGTTAGGTTCATCTAGAGCAATACTATTTGTCCAAACAAACCTTGGTTTATCTGAATCCAGTATTTTAGAGATAATAATAATATTAAGAAGTGCTGTTTGACCGTTCTCATCAGTAACAGTTAAAGTTACACAACCTGTCAATAATGCACGGATATTTATCTCATTATTTTCTATCTGTGCAACAGCTAATTTCTCATCTGATAAAGAAATCTGATAATTTCCACTTCCACCAATTATTTTCACAGTAACTGTCTCTCCTTCTTTTATCTGAATTTTAGTTTGTTCAAGAGATAACTCAGATATACTCTCCACCTCTTCCTTGCAAGAGGTTAACACATTAGTACCTATTCCTAAAAATAAAAGATAGAAAAACAGATTGTTAAAAAAGTTTCTCATAGCATGAATATTTATCATTTATTAATAATAAGAGTTGTAACCGCTCCATTTTCACTTATTGCTTTCAAATTTAATTCACCACTCATTGAAGTCAAATCCACAATTCCATTCTCTATACTTACTTCTTCTCCATTAACGTAAAATTTATTAAAAGATTTAGAGTCTTCACCAACAATACGAGCCACTCCGTTTTCCAATACAATAGCAGGTTCTTGTATCCAACTATAATCAACAGCCTCTTCATTTATAAAGCAGCCCATACCAGAAAAACGAAAATTTGCATGATTTGTCAAGCGTAAAAAATTTATATCAGGAAGACTTCCGTCAGATTTACGAGATCCCATTAATTCTTGTTCATTCAAACTTTCAAAATCAGACTCTGATAAATTCAAATCATTTGGTGCAAATGAATTGTTTTTAATTTCAGAAAGGGTATTATCTACATTAATTAAATGTTGTGGAAAACCTCCCGAATTACGAGGACTTAATGATAAGTTATTTTTAATAATATGTCCATATCCAGGTACATCAACAGCCTCATTTGACGATTTTCGATTCAACATATTATAATTACTTGGATTTTTATAAGCCGTATTGTTTTCGAAAATCAATCCTCCAAGATGATGATTAGAATAGAATCCTTGCTGACGATTATAATATGCTAAACAATAACGCACTGTATGTTGCGGTATCGGATTTGGAACCTTTTTTATGTCTCCCATACCATATCCACCAGATTTAAAACCAGCTCCATTTCCACCAGAAGATTCTATAGAATGGGGCTTATACCCATTACGAAATGACCAACAATACTCTATAATATATGAAGCATAACAATTAATCAAATCAAAACCATCATCTCCATTGTTCCAAGCCCGACAACCTCTAAATATATTTCCAGTACTAGTTTCCTTATTTGCATGCCCTCCAAATCCATCTACATTTCCAGAATCACCTTCAGAATATCCATCATAATTATCATGAGCGTCACAATTCAAAACTAAATTATTCATACCTTTTACCAAATAAAAGCCAATTGCCATACCATCATGTACATCTATATTTTCCAATATATTATTATTTCCTCCCTCAATACGAAAAACTTCAGACTGAGTATGACCTTTAATTGCTACTTGAGTGCCTACAACTTCAAAATTCTTGAATCTCCAATAGCTACCAGCAATATAGAATACGGCAACACGACGATCTGTAAGTTTGATTTGCTCCATATTAAGTACCGGACGCTCATTCTCATAGCCAATAACACAAATTGGACTTGATGGACTGCCCTTTTGTTTAATATCAAACACTTTAGCATAAGTTTTATTTCCACTTTTATCCATTATCCAATCTTCAGTAACATTATATTCTCCTCCACGCAGATATATATTATCACCAGGTTGAACCAACTTTAGAGCTTTAGACAAGGTTGCAAAAGGTTTTTCAATGCTACCTACATTCATGTCATTTCCATCAGTTGCCACATAATAATCTGTTGCATAAACAGAAACAGACATTCCACATGCACACACCAATCCGGCGCACAATTTCCTTACAAATGATTTCATACTACAAAATTTTAATTATAAAATATAAGGTTACAATCCGATTTGTTAAAGCGTATTGAATTCAAAATAATACCAATGTTGGCATTGTTCTTTCAAGCAAATTAGAAAAAAATAGTCAACAGTTTTATTAAAAATAAGCAAACAAAGTCTTATTTTTTCCGATTATATTATTAACTATTAGATTAAACAAAGAAAATATAAAAAGGCTCTTTTATAAAAGCACTACTTCGGTAAATTTTCACCTGGATGTTAAAAGTTAAACATAGAGCAGACTGAAACTAGCTCAATAAACATATAAGAGATCATTGAAAAATTGTCAAAAACAGATGGTTAGGCAATAAGAATTGTAGATAAAAAAGTAACTAAATAGCTGATAACAAAGAAGAAAAAATTACGTAATTCATTGTTTTTTTTATAATTTAACAGAACCAGATTCCAATTGGATTTTTGCTTTAAAGACAACAAACAACATGCTGGAATCACCAACTGTCAGTCAACAGACTTCAGAAAGCTGGATTTTCACTTCAATGCATCGCTCGTTGCCATCAACTTGGTCAAAGCGATATGTAAGAAACCCGAAATAACATATTCCATTCCTCTTGCAAGTCAGTTATACACAATGCTTATATACTTGAACGATTTATTTGCATATTTGAAATTAACTTAGGCACACAAGTTATTGACAAACTTTTCAAAGAACTCATTTTTTTACTGCCAAAGCTGCTTAGACTTGGCTAATTTTTAACGAACTATCACAATGAAGAATCCAATGTTTTAAGGAAGCATAAAATCTTTCAAAGCCATTTTACAATGTATTTGTTCTTGTCCGGAAACGGTTTCTGAATTCAAATATACATCGATAAGATCGTCATCATTCATACCTTTATCTTGAAATTTATAATAAATTTCTCCAGGCATTTCAAGACTTATAAACGAAGAAATTGAGTTATTACTACTTTGTATACTATTATTAAAATACAAATTTAAATTTAACTTATTATTAGAAGTATCTATATCCTTTTCGCCATCATAGTATAATAAAAAGAAAACCGGCTTATATAAATCATACTCAAAAGTTGGAACAATATTCATATAACCATTTTTTATATAGAATGCTCCGGCCGTTTTATCTAATGAATAAATACTCTTATTTTTTAGTTGGATAGAGTCTTGACCGAATATTTGATACTCTTCACTTAAAGTGTCAACATGAACTGTAAAAGTAGGAATCTGTTGGTTCATTCCATTCGTACTGTTTAATATAACATCATAAGTTTTTCCGTCCTCCAATTGAGTTGTATTTTCATTTTCATCCAATAAGTTAAAACTAACTATGGCACGTTGCACTTCTTTTAACCAAGGTATACGATTAAGACTTTCTTCTGTTGGAACTAAAATTGCACCAAAATCCGTGTATAACTTGTAGCCACGAATATTGTCTCCACCAACCGTAACATATACACCATTAAATTTAGACCATTGCGCATCATCGTCATTACTGAGACAAGAGCAAAATAGCCCGATACAAACTACAAAGAAAAAGAGGATATAAAATCTAGATTGTTTCATGACATTTCTATAAATTATAATTTAAAGGTAAAAGAGGATGCTTTATACATATTGATGCATCCTCTTATTGTACGTTTATTCTATTACCATCCTGCGTTTTGAGACAAATTAGGGTTTTTCATACGTTCCGATTGTGGAATTGGGAAAAGATACATTTTATCATCCCAAACACGATTGACAACATTTCGTTTATAAGTGATAGTACCATCCTCATTTTTTGTAAGTTTCATTTCTATGATGCTCTTTAATTTATCACCATCTTTCCATCTTCTCAGATCATAAAAACGATGTCCCTCAAAAGCCAATTCTACCATGCGCTCATTCTGATATTTATTCCAAAAGGCATCTGCCGACAAACCTGTTGGAAATTCCGGCATTTTAACATCAGTACGATTACGTATGATATTTACCGCTTCACAAGCTGTCATTCCGAATTCACCAGCATTATCAGCAGAACCCGTATATTGGAATATGGCTTCTGCATAGTTTAAGTAAAATTCTCCTAAACGATAAGTGATCCATGAATGGCGGCTGGTTTTTGTTGTACTATTAGCACTCAGATCAATGGCTGAATCCAAATATTTTTTCAAATAATATCCGGTAGGGGTTGCACCTGAAAGAGGTTCAGCATTTAAACCTCCATAAAAAGTTTCAATAGGATTGGCATTCTTTGACGGCCATTTTGTATCTCCATTCTTTACAATAGTCATATCGAAACGTGGATCACGTCCGGCATATGGATTAGAAGCGTCATAACCACTTCCTGTTTCATTCCACATTTTTCCAGTAGCTTTCATTTCATAGGCGTCAACCATATTTTGTGTTGGGCAATTACCGGAGTTTCCACCTGGCACTCCCATCGGAAAATTATATTCTTCCAATGTGCTGATGTTACCATTATATCGACGAACAAAAATCATTTCATTATTTGACCAGTTGTTAGGTCCCCACAATTCTGAATATTTACTTAATTTAAAACCATTAGCTGTACAAGTTTCAATTACCTCTTTATTAGCTTCAGCCGCTCTACGCCACAAATCTTTGTTATTTTCCGGATTAAATAATGGACTGGCAGCATATAAAGCAGCACGTGCTTTTAATGCCAAAGCTGCATAACAAGTAACACGACCGTTCTCTGCTGGGGCAATTCCGTCCAATCCAAGTTTTGTATAGTCTGCAGGTAATTCTGTAGATAATTTGTCACATTCTGCTATAATGGCGTTAAAAATTTCCTGTGCAGGGGTGCGTGTCAGACTGTTTACTTGATCTGTAGTTACCATTTCTGTAAAATATGGAACATCTCCATAAGCACGTACTAAATTAAAATAAAAATATGCACGCAAAAAACGAGCTTCCTTGAAACTGTTGGTATAACGGAACATTTGTGCACGATAGTCATCATTCAATTTTAGCTCATCAAATGTCAATCCTTGAAATTCAGCCAGATACTGATTACATATCTGAATTGCTTTATAGCTACTAGACCAGATGTTAGACATTGGATTAGCCGGGCTCCAAGATCCGTTTACAAAATCACATATATCATTGTTTGTATAAGCATATTCAGCTTCATCACAAGCAGATGCCAGCATTCCACCTTTATATGTTTGGCCAAAGTCATAGTCTAATATGGAATAAACATTGGTAATCATACCAATTACATTTTCATAACTTTCATCTATATAGTCTTTTCCGTAATTGGCATATTCGTGATAATCCAGATTACATGCAGCCAAAGTTACCATACATGCTATTCCGCTCACTATTTTTTTGATTTTCATAATCATGTTTTTAATTTAAGTTCAACAATTAAAAGCCGATAGTTAATCCAGCCACTACACTACGAGTTAAAGGATAAGTCGCTCCATAAACTTCGGGATCGGCAATATTAATCTTATCAAAGCACAAAAGATCAACACCTCTCACATAAATCTTTGCATTGCTCAATATCTTGCTTTTCTTTACCCATATTTGTGGAAACTTGTAATACAACTCTATTGAACGAAGTTTCAAAAATGAGCGGTCTGCCAACCACAAAGTATTAGTTTGATAATTGTTCTCATTACTTTGAGAACTCAAACGAGGATATTTAGCATCTTGATTTTCTGGAGTCCACCGGTTATCATAATATTCCTGTGAAATCGTTGTATTATTTATTAACGGCCAGTATAAACTCTTCGTATTTAATACAGCAGAATATCTTCCTGTCCCTTGGAACATAGCATCAAAGCCTAACCCTTTCCATTCTGCTCCCAAATTGAATGAATAGTAAATTTCAGGAGCAGTAGTACTATGTCCTATAGCAACTTTATCATTCGCATCAATAATATTGTCACCATTAACATCTTTATATTTTATATCACCAGGTTTTACATCACCAAATGACTGTTTAGGACTATTCTCAATGTCAGCTTGATCCTTAAAATATCCGATAACTTCCATACCATAAGTTTGCTTCAGAGGCTTACCTGTAGTTATAAGATTATCATACATACGCGGTTCTTCCATTTGCTCGATAATCTCATTTTTGGCTAAAGCAAAATTGGCTCCTATATTTAAAGTAATGTCAGCAATTTTTTTACGATAATTAGCACCAATTTCAACTCCCCAACTATCGACAATACCACCATTCTCATAAGGAGCAGTAAATCCTAAGACACTTGAATAATGACCGCTTGAAGACACCCAAATATCTGAACGTCTTTCATAATAAGCATCAAAAGATACGTCCAACCCATTGAACATACTGGCATCTAAACCAAAATTATATTTATATGCTTTTTCATGAGTAGAATTCAAAGAAGCCAAACGACCTAATGACCAACTTTGCGTTCCTACAGAATAATTTGTATCAAATGGATAATAACCACCGCCACCATATGTTTGTTCCCAATAGTTAGTAACCTCACTGTCATCATCCAACGGAAGACGGTCGGTATTAATGACACCAAACGAAGCCCTCAGTTTCATAAAATTAATCCAAGAAAGATCTTTCATGAAATTTTCTTTTGACATAACCCAAGCTAAGCCAACAGTGGGAGATATAGACCATTGGTGTCCTGGTGCCAATTTATTAGACGCTGAAGCAACTACACTCAAATCAGCAAAATATTTATCTTTGTATCCATAATGAGTATAGAAAGAGGCATTCTGACGATACCAGGTCTGATCGGTCCCTTTGGTATTACGGTATTCATAGTCCCATTTTAATTGACTATAAATTTTATTGTCCTTATTTATCTGTTTGTCATAAAATAAAGTTGCTGCAAAATTGAATACCCGTGTAAATGCAATACATTTAGCATCACTACTCATCGAACTTTCTTTACCATCAGTATAATAAGTCGTACTTGAAGGTACACCATTTTCCCATGCAGTTACCGAATTACTACCATAAACAAAAGTTTTAGAATGATTTTCCCAATATTGGGCATAGTTATCATAAGATAACATACCGCTTGCTCCTAGTCCTGGGGTTATAGATGATAAATCCTGGGTCAGCGTCATATCAGCGAACAATGTACGTTCGTGGAACTTTGTGTAAGCCGCTGCTTGTGATACAGCTAAAGGATTTTTGGTCCCAGCCCAAGTCGCACTACCTCCCCATGTACCATTTTCCAAACGAGCGGGAAAAGCAGCGGAAGGTAAAGTATAAATCATATCCCATAAATTAGCACCTCCCTGACCATTCGCTCCCGGAGTTCTAGTTTCTGACAGGATACCTAATACATTTAATTTCAATTTTGTTTTTTCTGTCAGATCAATATCCAAATTAGTACGTAAATTGGCTCTGGAGTATTGGTCCTGTGTAGAATATCCATCATTCATATAAGGATTGGCAATAAACCCTTTATTAGTAGTCAAGTTAGCCATAGCATAATAACGGAATTTGCTTGCCCCACCTCGGAAACTTATATTATATATATTGGTAGCATCCATATCGCGATAAGTTTCTCCAAGCCAATCCACATTAGCATACAGATATGGATATTGACCACTACGAAATGCGTTCAATTCATCTTGTGTATAACGCGCTGTTAACCCGTCATTTGCCAATGCTTCATTCATGGCATTTGCATAAGAATAACTGTCTACAAACTTGGGCTTGCGTGCTTGCCAACCGAAACCATGATCATAAGTAAACTTGATTTCACGTGTATTATAAATACCACGTTTGGTAGTAATATTTACTACACCATTTATACCTTTATGCCCGTAAATTGCTACTGCAGCAGCATCTTTCAATATAGTGACAGTTTCTACCTCTTCAGGAGTGACATCTGTAATATCACGTTCAATACCGTCTACCAATATTAACGGATTATTAGTGGATAAACTTTGTAGACCACGAATAAAAAATGTAGGTTCGGCATCTGCATATCGTCCGCTACCTTGCAAAGTAGTCAACCCTGTACCATATCCAAAAAGCGAATTAGCTATATTTTTAGCACTACGCTTATTGAAATCTTCATTATATACGGTAGAAATTGATGAGGTAGATTCTTCCAGACGTTGAGCTTTATGATATCCGATTTCTACAACTTCATCGGAATATTTTGCCGGCTTACCGGAAGTTATGCTATCATTGAGTTCCTGTGCATACCCTTGCAGACTCAAAAAAGCAAGGAGTGCCGGAATAATTAATCTATTTTTTCTCATAATAATTAATTCAAATTGTAATTGAAGTATTCATTAGTTATTACCATCCGGGATTTTGAACAAGCCCGTATCCTTTATTAACTTCTGTTGACGGGAATGGAGAAAGATACCATTTAGGGTCAAATCCATTTGTCCACCAATAACGAGTTGGGTTATTCAATTCAAATTTTTCATATTCAAAATGGGTCGGATAAGCCATCTTCCCTTCATCGTTTCCACGCCAAGGCAAATCTCTTCGTACTCCGTTGTCATCCAAACGATAAATGAAAAGTCCATGCAATTGTTTTTCAAATATATCTGCTCGTTTATAGCGAATCAAGTCAAAGAAGCGTGCATCTTCCATACCTAGCTCACAAGCACGTTCACGAAGAAGTTCTTCGATAAAAGCATCCTTGTTACTTTGTAAATTTTTATCCGGATTACATTCCGCCAATCCTTTCATTCCTACACGTGCACGTACAATATCTACTTGAGCTATAGCTTTATCCATACTGCCTCGTGAACTTTGACACAATGCTTCCGCATAAATTAAATGCAGTTCAGCTATACGGATACAAGGCCAATGTACATATCTACGCAGCATATCGTTTCCCATTAAGAATTTGATAGGTGCATATCCCGTAGCAAATGAACCTGTTTGACTGGTAGGACCATTGCCGGCACTCTTTCCCCCCAACCACGATTCAAAACAATAACCTGACATATTTCCTGTGGTCCAATCCAAAGATTCTTGCTGACCGTTTACAATGATTTCTTCATACATACGCGGGTCACGGGTCAATTCTATATTTATCAGTCCGTCACTGGCTGTGCCCGTTCCTTTCAAAAACATTTCATCCAGTTTTCCTTCACTTTTGGCCTTATCCCAATCAAACGGCGTACCATCTTTCCAAGGGAACATTTCCATATATTCTTGTGTAGGACTGTAACCACGATGAATTTTCATAAGAGGATCTCCCCATTGGTGCCAATTATAATGACTTGATTTGAATGCATCAATATCAATTACACGTGTGTTTATCAATACTTCCGGGCTATCCAAATTAGCATAGCCTGCACGATATGCCAAACGATAATCTTCTGGACGAGTACCTTTCGCCTGCTGTAAACTGTATCCACCTTTAGAAGCCAGTTCATTAAAGAATTGTTCACACGCTTCCAGACAGCGATCCCATAGTTCCGGTTTATAGCCACCATACCAAATAGCAGGATTGCCTGTCGCTCCCGGGTAATAAGGCTGGTCGGAATTAAATAAAGGTGAGGCTGCAAATTGAAGAATACGACATTTATAAGCTAAAGCTGCCGCTCTAGTCCAGCGTCCGGATTCAGATGCAGGTGTTTCTACAGTCCAAGGAAGTACAGCAGCAGCTTCATCCAGCAATTGTACCATATAATTCACTGTTTCTTCCACACTGTTACGAGGCATTTCATAGCTTGTATCCGTTCCACTGAATGTACCTTTAATTAAAGGAATGCCACCATAATGACGAAATACATCAAAATAACGGGAAGCAAGAATACATTTCGCCTGTGCCACCATAGAAGCTTTTTCATCTTCCCCTAGCCCCGGTACATTATCAATATTCTCAATCAACATCCATACTCCACGTACAGCTTCCCAGACATTATTTCTTAAATAATCAAATTTATCAGAACGTTTACCATAATTGGCAGTGTGAGTACCTTTATAATATGGTCCTGAGATTCCACATGACGGATAAGTGAAAACATACAAATCTGTTAAAGCTTCAGGCTTGCCTACATATTGATTGGAACTTTCCTGATTAGCCACATTCTTATATGGAAGCCCATAATATTGCATGCCATAAAGATTAGTCAGAAATTGTCGGGTATATTCAGCATTATTAAATACTGTATCTTTTGTAACCGACCCTCCCGGAGCCTTTTCCAAAAAAGAGTTGCCAAACTTAATCTCATCGACACATGAAGTAGCGATGACAGATGTCAGAGCCAGTCCTGAAGCAACATTAAAAATCCATTTATTATATTTTTTCATTTGATTGCATTATTAAGATTAAAAACCAAGTTTCAAACTCAATGAATATGTTTTTGTCAGCGGATAAGAGGGAGAATTACTAGCCTTTGATTCCGGATCACTCCAAAAATATGGAGTAAAGGTCAATAAATTATATCCACTTAACGCTAACTGCATAGTATTCAGTTTCAGTTTTTTCATAAACGGAAGATTGAAATTATAAGCAATTTGCAGATTTTTCAAACGAAGATACTTAGCATCTTTCTCCCACAAAGTTGATTCCGCATAGTTATTGGTATCGTTGATAAATGTCGCACGCGGATATTCCGCATTTGGATTCGGATTCTCTGGAGTCCATGTATGATCTAACATATATTCCAACAAACCTCCTTGATCTGAGTTTGTACGGTCTGTAAAAGGTTGGCGGAATACACTTGATATACTGCGGCTTACATTCCATGCGGCAGTCCATTGCATTGAAACATCAAATCCCTTCCAACTGAATCCCATATTAAGACCGGCCATGTATTCCGGATCATCTGTGAAACCAAATTGACGTGACATATCGTTAGAATCTATTTTACCATCGTTATTTAAATCGACATATACACAATCACCATTTTTTAAATCACTGACTAATTGTTCTGGCATATCCGTACCATATACTTCTTTGTAATGAGCAGGGGTTGTTTCCGAATTATAATATTCAAAGAATTTATATTGACTGCGTGAACCAAGACGACGTCCTTTTTGATACATATACTCTTCATTTTGCGGAGCTTCTTTTCTCTCTACCACCCGATTTTGATTGTACATCAAATTCAATCCTACGTTATACCTGAAATTGTCACCTATTTGATCATTCCATTTTAAAGTGATTTCCCAACCCCAGCTTCTCATTTCCCCAAGATTAGCCAATGGAGAAGTAAATCCTAATACAGAAGGAGCCGTACCGTCACTCAACATAATGTCTGTACGTTTTTCATGATAATAATCAAATGAAGTGCGTAAACGGTCATTAAGGAAATTAGCATCTACACCCAAATTGGTTTTCAACGCTTTTTCCCATGTAATATCTTGGTTATTCTTTCCATTTTCATAAGCAGCAGGACTTACTGTGGAATTATTGATACCAAACAAAAAACCATGACCATCACGGTTAATTAAAGAAGAATTATTAACTACATAAGGATCAGACATATAGAGGAAACGTTGCTTGTTTCCGTCAAAACTATCATTACCAACTAGACCGATTGTATAACGAAATTTCAAGAAACTTACTACTGATTTTATAGGTTTCCAGAATTTTTCCTCACTAACAATCCAACCAAAAGAACCGGCCGGAAAAGTACCAAAACGTTTGCCGGGTGCATAATTCTCGGAACCATTATATCCAATATTGAATTCTGCCATATAGCGGTTTTTCCAATCATAAGTTGCACGTCCCACTATACCAACCATACCACGAGGAATATCAGAATATGCACTAGGATAATATATCTTAGACTGATTGTATAACAATAATGCTGAAACATGATGGTTACCGAATTCCCGGGCATAGTTTAAGGCTGCCTCCATATACCAATCACGTGATTTAGCCGGATCCTTATCTTCATATTTCAACTGAGAATTTTGTCCATATTTCTTATAAGCAATCGTACCATCTTCTTGTAATACAGGAGTATAAGTTGCAACACTAGCACTAGCCTGTGTATAAGATGTAAAACCACTATTGTATGATCCTTTAATATGGAATGACAATCCTTTAGTTATAAAATCCAGTTTTTGTTTTAATTGGACATCAGCATTTAAGGTGTTATTACTGGTTCGCATAAAACCTCCACCATAGTATCCCATGCCGCTACCACCAGTAAAAGGCATTCTCAAATCCGGATAGTCCGTACTTGCATTAACCAGTTTGCCATCGACAAGTCCCGGGCTAGAAAACGGAGTGGAATAATACATGTTTATTAACATCCCGGCACTACCCTGTCCAGTATAAGGTTTAGAAGCATTATTCACATTACCAGCAATATTCATTGATAATGTTGTCGTTTTGGTTACGTCAATATCTAGATTTGAACGGTAATTGAAACGATTATATTGATAAGACAGATTATAAGGCAAGTCAAATTCTTTAAATAAACCGCCTTGTGTATAAGCTCCTGCTGAAATAAAATAACGTACACGGTCTGTACCACCTGATATATTAACATTATGCTGTGTTTGAAGGGTCATATCTTTTAAGCAATAGTCTACCCAATCCACACTTGGAAAACGAACGGGATCTGAACCATCTTTAAATTTCTGGATTATTTCATCCGAAAACGTAGGATTCAAACCATCACCAGTATTTATTTGGTTATAAAAAGTAGCATATTGATAAGAATTAGCCATTTTAATACTTTCGGTCGGGGCAATAATACTTGAGGAAGTCGTAAATGAAATCTTAGCTTTTCCTTCCTTACCTCTTTTAGTCGTAATTAAAACAACGCCATTTGCACCTCGTACACCAAAAACAGCCGTAGCAGAAGCATCTTTTAATATAGAAATACTTTCTATTTCATTAGGATCAATATCATTCATACTACGTTCCACACCGTCTACTTGAATAAGAGGAGCAGATTGATTCCATGTAGCTTGACCACGGACAAAAATATTCGCTGCATCACTCCCCGGTTCACCGGAATACTGTACGGTAGTCAAACCTGCCATTTGCCCTGATAACATATTAGAAATGGAGCCTGTTGGAGTTTTTGTCAATTCTTCACCTTTTACACTGGAAATAGCTCCAGTCACAGAAACCTTTTTCTGAACGCCATAAGCTACAACCTCTACTTCTCCTAACATTTGAGAATCATCATCCAAAACTATTTCAATGTTAGATTGTTTTACTTCTACAGTTTTGGAACTATATCCAATGAATGAAATCAATAACTTAGCTCCTTTAGGAACATCCAGTTTAAAAACTCCATCAATGTCGGTTATAGTACCTACTGTCTGACCTTGTACAACAACATTGGCACCAATAATAGGCTCTCCTAAATTATCTACGACCTTACCGGTCACTGATATTTTTTGTTGCTGAATAATATTGTTTGCAGCTACTGCCGACTGTCCTCCAAAGGAAAGGGGCAGAGGACCTGCAAACAGACTAAAGAGAAAAAGCCACCGAAATTTTAATCGATGTCCCAACAGACTTGAATTCTTTCTGTCTTTCATACTTTAATTATTAAGTTAAACAAAAGTTAGTTTTCTATTCTCTCAGGAGAAATAGGTCTCCTACCTGTGAAAAAGTGTTGCAAATATATGCACGAATATTAAAAAAGCCAATGTAGGATTGTACAAAAGCATGGAATTTCCCGTCTTTTCAACTGAAAAATAGTACAAACTTCTGTGAACAATCTCAAAATGGATAGTTTCAAGAGCATTTTTGTTATACAAGAGTGCTTTTATTTCTGATTGTTACTTTAATATTGTATTGTAAAACGTATAAACTAAAATTTGAATATGGCTAATCTTTCAATAGTAATTGTACCTGCTAAAAAATTATCTAACGGTAGACATAGAGTCAGGATCGCAGTGGCTCATCGTTCACAAACGAGATATATTTCAACACTACTGTCCAATAAAAAAGGGCAATTCGATCTTTGAAATAGTTGAATTATAGT
>OAWM01000872.1_pt1 | contig 14371 bp, 13 predicted proteins | sample 1495501 | NCBI WGS metagenome assembly OAWM01 (sample SAMEA2580210, study PRJEB22360) | human gut metagenome | biome: human gut; feature: human-associated habitat; material: faeces | place: Denmark | collected 2008/2010 | reverse complement strand
GCTGCAACTCCCTACTGGGTTGTGTCCTTCGTCCCCCCCCCCGCCACTACGGCGGTGATACAGATGACGATCAGGGCGACAATCATCGCCTTATGCTGCTTCATTGCTCTCTTCTCCTTGACCTTACGGTCAGTAAGAGGCACTCTACATGTGTTCTGCATATAGGGGGCCTCGGGTTGATAGTAAAATATCACTCGGGGCTTTTCTCTATCTGCCGTTCAGCTAATGCCTGAGACAGATAGCCTCAAGCACCCGCCGCTATTATATCGCTCTCTTTAACTCATTCTGTTTTATCGATTCTAATCCTGAAGACGCCTCGCATTTTGATGGCGTAATTTTTTAATGATTTAATTATTTAACTTTAATTTATCTCTTCATCGCAATTATTGACGACAAGCTGGATTATTTTTGAAATATTGGCCTAACAAACATCGCCGACTGACAACAAATTAATTATTACTTTTCCTAATTAATCCCTCAGAAATCCTCACCTTAAGCTATGATTATCAGGGCTTAGGGTCACTCGTCAGCGCTTACAGCCGTCAAAAACGCATCTCACCGCTGATGGCGCAAATTCTTCAATGGCTCGTAAAAAACGAATTATTCCTACACTATAATCTGATTTTAACGATGATTCGTGCGGGGTAAAATAGTAAAAACGATCTATTCACCTGAAAGAGAAATAAAAAGTGAAACATCTGCATCGATTCTTTAGCAGTGATGCCTCGGGAGGCATTATTCTTATCATTGCCGCTATCCTGGCGATGATGATGGCCAACAGCGGCGCAACCAGTGGATGGTATCACGACTTTCTGGAGACGCCGGTTCAGCTCCGGGTTGGTTCACTCGAAATCAACAAAAACATGCTGTTATGGATAAATGACGCGCTGATGGCGGTATTTTTCCTGTTAGTCGGTCTGGAAGTTAAACGTGAACTGATGCAAGGATCGCTAGCCAGCTTACGCCAGGCCGCATTTCCAGTTATCGCCGCTATTGGTGGGATGATTGTGCCGGCATTACTCTATCTGGCTTTTAACTATGCCGATCCGATTACCCGCGAAGGGTGGGCGATCCCGGCGGCTACTGACATTGCCTTTGCACTTGGTGTGCTGGCGCTATTGGGAAGTCGTGTTCCGTTAGCGCTGAAGATCTTTTTGATGGCTCTGGCTATTATCGACGATCTTGGGGCCATCATTATCATCGCATTGTTCTACACTAATGACTTATCGATGGCCTCTCTTGGCGTCGCGGCTGTAGCAATTGCGGTACTCGCGGTATTGAATCTGTGTGGTGTACGCCGCACGGGCGTCTATATTCTGGTTGGCGTAGTGTTGTGGACTGCGGTGTTGAAATCGGGGGTTCACGCAACTCTGGCGGGGGTAATTGTCGGCTTCTTTATTCCTTTGAAAGAGAAGCATGGGCGTTCTCCAGCGAAGCGACTGGAGCATGTGTTGCACCCGTGGGTGGCGTATCTGATTTTGCCGCTGTTTGCATTCGCTAATGCTGGCGTTTCTCTGCAAGGCGTCACGCTGGATGGCTTGACCTCCATTCTGCCATTGGGGATCATCGCTGGCTTGCTGATTGGCAAACCGCTGGGGATTAGTCTGTTCTGCTGGTTGGCGCTGCGTTTGAAACTGGCGCATCTGCCTGAGGGAACGACTTATCAGCAAATTATGGCGGTGGGGATCCTGTGCGGTATCGGTTTTACTATGTCTATCTTTATTGCCAGCCTGGCCTTTGGTAGCGTAGATCCAGAACTGATTAACTGGGCGAAACTCGGTATCCTGGTCGGTTCTATCTCTTCGGCGGTAATTGGATACAGTTGGTTACGCGTTCGTTTGCGTCCATCAGTTTGACAGGACGGTTTACCGGGGAGCCATAAACGGCTCCCTTTTCATTGTTATCAGGGAGAGAAATGAGCATGTCTCATATCAATTACAACCACTTGTATTACTTCTGGCATGTCTATAAAGAAGGTTCCGTGGTTGGCGCAGCGGAGGCGCTTTATTTGACACCACAAACCATTACCGGACAGATCCGGGCTCTGGAAGAGCGCCTGCAAGGCAAATTATTTAAGCGCAAGGGACGTGGTCTCGAACCCAGCGAGCTGGGAGAACTGGTCTATCGCTATGCCGATAAAATGTTCACCTTAAGCCAGGAAATGCTGGATATTGTGAACTATCGCAAAGAATCCAATTTATTGTTTGACGTTGGCGTGGCTGATGCACTTTCCAAACGCCTGGTCAGTAGCGTGCTGAATGCTGCAGTGGTAGAAGGCGAGCCGATTCATCTTCGCTGCTTCGAATCCACCCACGAAATGCTACTGGAGCAATTAAGCCAGCATAAACTGGATATGATCATTTCCGACTGTCCGATAGACTCTACGCAGCAGGAAGGCCTGTTCTCCGTGAGAATTGGCGAATGTGGCGTGAGTTTCTGGTGTACAAATCCACCACCAGAAAAACCGTTCCCGGCTTGTCTGGAAGAACGGCGACTTTTGATTCCTGGGCGACGTTCAATGTTAGGGCGCAAATTGCTTAACTGGTTTAACTCCCAGGGATTAAACGTAGAAATCCTCGGCGAGTTTGATGATGCCGCGTTGATGAAAGCTTTTGGTGCAATGCACAATGCAATCTTCGTTGCCCCAACGCTTTATGCATATGACTTTTATGCCGATAAAACTGTCGTAGAAATTGGTCGCGTCGAGAATGTGATGGAAGAGTACCATGCTATTTTTGCTGAGCGGATGATTCAGCACCCGGCGGTACAGCGAATCTGCAATACGGATTATTCTGCGCTTTTTAGTCCAGCGGCGCGTTAATCGGCAGCTCCCCCAAAGTTAAAGTGGAGGAGATAGATTAGTTGTACATAACCACGATTTTGACTCGGCTCATTATTTGCCCGCTTGAGACATTATTTCCATATGTACGCGGGCGAATAAATAGAGGAATCTGATTACTTCCTTCATGGGGATGCTGAAAAGAGTAGTAATTGCTTTTACCATACTGGATTTCATTCGTACCATCATTCGAGAGTTGAAAGCCTACTTGACCCGCACCGTCCTCACTGTTTTCTAACTCATTTTTTAATATGCTGGTTCCTGACTCCTGTATCGTCACTGGTTCAAAGTAATATTCAACATCACTGGGTTCAAAAACTAATTCACCTTGCTCGCCCTGGATGCAGTCAAATCTTATATGATGAAACTGATAATTTTCATTATTGATACGAGACAGTACAAATCGTCCAGTGTCGATGGATTGATCTTCAAAACCACAGGTCATTAAATTTACCTGTAAAATAGTATTTAAATTATAATTAAAGCGGACGCTATTACAATTAGTATTATTCCCTGTACATGAACTCACTTCAATTTCGAACAACAAAGGAAAAGGAGTTCCTGGAAAAATGTCTGCGGTGTTAGAACTATCTGATACAGATGCGATAGAATATGGAATGGTGAAATTTATCGCAGATAGCATTTCTTCTAAATTATAAGATGACTTCCCTGGAAGCTCTATTTTTTTACCGTCATATTCAAAGGGGAAATTAATAATATAATGACGACTTCCGACTTTAAACCTTAAAGCGTTCTGTGTTAAAAAATGAACTTTAATGGCGTTGGTTGTCTCTTGCAAGTCTGTACACTCAATGATATTTCCGGTGTTTTCAATTTTTTCGGCGGTGAGATTACCTTTCATACTCAGTGGCTTGAGTATATATGTTCCACGTTGTTCACCGACATTGGTCAATGCACAGGGAGCACTTTGCACAATAAAAGAATATAGACTCAAGGTGATTAATAAAAGCCACTTCATAGTAAACTCCTTTTACTGGCATATATATGTTTTGTTTTCATCAATAACGTGTTGAAAAGTAATAGTACAGAATAAATTCTGTTCATCATTGAGAGCAACTTTTATGCCAGTTGGAATTTCATCTACGCGAATAAAAAGGCGACTACCCTGGCCAACGACTCCAATATTGTTTTCCTGGAGATCCAGTACGTCATAGCCAAAGGTTAATGGCGAACCATCGGGACGCAGTGCCTGTATATACCAAGGCTTACGTTGGTCAGTTGTAAACTGCACATAAGAAACTGCTCCACGGTAAGGCGCAATAATTTGACGATTGCCCTGCAATTCTGTTTCACTTTCACTGTTTGCTATATCAAGTACCAGATGGTTTTCACGATGAGGTATAATCGGGTCGTAAACAACCTGGCCTTTGCTGTTTGTTCGGTTGTATTTTTGTCCATTAATATGCGCGCCTTCTAATCCAGGCGCATCCAGAATTGCAAATGTATCGGATAACTGGTTAGTGATATTAATACCACCGGACCAGACAACTAATCCACTACTAATACTTCCACCACTTTGCCAGGCGTTTTTAGAATGACTATAGCTGCCATCTATTATGGCGATGGGAGTTCTCCAGCTTAAATTCGTACCAAGCGAGGTATCATTATTTTGTTGTTGCTGATTAACATATATACCATAATTTAACTGATCATGTTCACCGGCTATGCCAGTAATTCCAGTATTGTTGGAGGAATAGCCATCTTTGGAAAATGAGGTCGAATTCGATAAGTTAATTTGGTGACGTGTTTTGGCAATATCATCCCCCCAGTAGAAAGGAATGGAGATAAACAGATTAAAACGCTCCTCTTCTTTATTATTTTCATCATAAGATTGGCTGGCAGAGAAAGTATAACTAATGTGTTGCCAGTTATTGGAGTAACTGAATTGGTAATCTTTAGCATTTCCACTTCGCCCCCAGTAATTCCGCCAAAGCGCACTTAATGATACATTTCCCAGATTATTGGATAAAGGTTGCATAATATTGGCAGAAAGGCTATTTTTTCTGCCAATATCATAAAAATCATTATAATCACTCTGATGATAGTGTTTATCATTTTCGTAAAGATGGTCGCTGAATGTCCTGTAATCCTGCGAAGCATAACGCCAGGCGGCCACGCTAAATCGAGTGGCTGTTTGTACTAGATATTTATTATAGGCGACCTGATAGCTCGTACCTTCGTGTCTGGTATCATTATTTAACTTACTACTCGATCGGGCAGCGTAAAAAGAGATGGCACCCAGCGGTGTATTCCAACCATTTCCCAGAGTTATAGCATTATAGTTATCGGATAAAATCGTACCCGATTATGTGATCAGGTTGTTATTATTTAGATTAATGTTTAAATTTTTTAATTTCTTGATGTGAAGTTGATGAAAGTTTAATATTCTTAATTATTCCCTTCTTTATAAGAAGAGCAAGGTGCCATTATTAGAGTGAGAGAGTAGGATGTTTCAGAGTATGCTTCAGATTATTTTTTATTCCTCTGTAGTGAATTAATAATCATCACAGTTAATTTCATTCTGAAATTACTTCTTTTTTGAGATTTTTTAATTTTGATGAGCTATGTTTTTCATAAGGAACATAGACTCGTTGATGCTCTGAAGGTATTTTCTCATTTCCGGGGATGTTTTGTCGTAATCGTGCATAAACTTTTTCAGTTCTTTATACACATCATTATTTAGCTTTACATTGTCGCGAACTAAAGTTTGTACCAATGGTATCAAAATTTCGAAACGGGACGGTTTGTCATCAATACTTGCCAGGGTTTTGAATACTCCTGTGTATCTGTAACCTAAGTGCTTATTGACAAGTTGAGTGGTCCATCGACCAGGCATAATATCTTCACAGAGCAAATTTTTTATTCTGGTATTAGTGAATGATGCTCCAAATATGTTGCTTTTTTTAATGAAGAGATTATTAATTTCTCCATTTGAAAAGATGGTGTTTGATAAGTCGCTTTCAAAACATGATATATTGGATAATACACAACTAAAATAATACCCATATGAAAGGTTGCTCTTTTCTATTGTTATATTTGATAGCGACATTTTATGTATATTGATATTAGGGGCAGTCAAATACTGGATCTTTTGATCGTTAAGTTCATACATCTCCAGTGATTTATTATAGGGTAATAAAAGTATAAATTCCTTTATATTATCTCCGCAGTAAGAAAAGACGACATCAAATTTATTAGTGGCCATATTTTCAGTTGAGCAGTAAGCTGATTTTTCTATTAACCGACTGGGCACGCTTTTAAATAAAGATAATTTTCCACATAGTTTTGAATATGCCGAATTGCTAGTTTTAAAATTCTGCCATGTTATTTTCTGGTTATCATCTTTCGATGAGGAGGGGATTTTATTGCATTGTTCATTATATAGCTCAGGGAAAATATTTTTTTTAATTAGCTTTTTGATTTCCTGGTTAAGATGACTTTTTTTCTTGTCTATTGCACTATATTTAGCGTTTTGTGACGTCTCCTGATGAGCATAAAATGACTGGAGATTTCTGCAGGCCTCATAAAATATTTCAGGAGTATATAGCTGTGGGTATATTTCCGGGTTGAAGTTTGCCTTTAAGAACTTAACGAATTTTTCATAGCATTCTTGATATATCTTAATCTCTTCAGAAAGACATTCGCTTGTTCTGTCATCAAAAACATCCAATCTAAGTAATGTGATGCCTTTGTGTTTAAAAAATAAAATTGAACTGTATGTTCTATGAGTTTACATCTATAAAAATGTGCATCTCTCAGATGAGTATATTGAAAAAAATGATGGAGGACTGGAGATGGTTTAGGAAAATCCTGGCTTCTGAAAAAGTCATCAAACAAAATTAAGAACTCTGTTTTATACTCGCAAAACACTTTTACTAACTCATTTTGTCTTGTTTTATTTATTATTACATCATCTACTATATTTGATTTATAAAGACAATGTGGCGAAGTTGAGATACCATCTGTCATTATCAGTCCTTGAAGTTGATGAATTTTTATTAATTTAATTTATGAGTGAATGTGACTACTATCAAAAATCGCTCATTAATTTTAAGAAGTACAATATAAATAGGTATTTAACCTGTGTTGATTGCTGTTAATAATTTACAAGGTCTAATGAGGAGATATTTATGAATGGTTAAAGTATATAGGAATTTAATTCAAAAATAGAGTGGTCTTAAGTTTAATACCTCAATGTGTATCACAATATCCACATTCTTTGTAGGGGGTCTGGAGATTGAGTAGATATTCTTGTTCAGAATGTATCAGCCGATGGTTCTACGATTCTTAAGCCACGAAGAGTTCAGATAGTACAACGGCATGTCTGCAAGAACCTGCAACTTTTGACTATCTGGCAACCGGCAGTGTGTTCTCTCACGCATCACAAAAGCAGCAGGCATAAAAAAACCCGCTTGCGCGGGCTTTTTCACAAAGCTTCAGCAAATTGGCGATTAAGCCAGTTTGTTGATCTGTGCAGTCAGGTTAGCCTTATGACGTGCAGCTTTGTTTTTGTGGATCAGACCTTTAGCAGCCTGACGGTCCACGATCGGTTGCATTTCGTTAAATGCTTTCTGTGCAGCAGCTTTGTCGCCAGCTTCGATAGCTGCGTATACTTTCTTGATGAAAGTACGCATCATAGAGCGACGGCTTGCGTTGTGCTTACGAGCCTTTTCAGACTGAATGGCGCGCTTCTTAGCTGATTTGATATTAGCCAAGGTCCAACTCCCAAATGTGTTCTATATGGACAATTCAAAGGCCGAGGAATATGCCCTTTTAGCCTTCTTTTGTCAATGGATTTGTGCAAATAAGCGCCGTTAATGTGCCGGCACTCGTTACGTAGTGATGGCGCAGGATTCTACCAGCTTGCGGGGTGTGAATACAGCTTTTCCGCGATAAAAATTGCAGCAGGCGGTCAGTTTCTTCCCGTGATTTGCGCCATGGCAATGAAAAGCCACTTCTTTCTGATTTCGGTACTCAATCGCCGGTTAACCTTGACCGCTGTACAAGGTATACTCGGACGATTTTCACTGTTTTGAGCCAGACATGAAGCTGATACGCGGCATACATAATCTCAGCCAGGCCCCGCAAGAAGGGTGTGTGCTGACTATTGGTAATTTCGACGGCGTGCATCGCGGTCATCGCGCGCTGTTACAGGGCTTGCAGGAAGAAGGGCGCAAGCGCAACTTACCGGTGATGGTGATGCTTTTTGAACCTCAACCACTGGAACTGTTTGCTACCGATAAAGCCCCGGCACGGCTGACCCGGCTGCGGGAAAAACTGCGTTACCTTGCAGAGTGTGGCGTTGATTACGTGCTGTGCGTGCGTTTCGACAGGCGTTTCGCGGCGTTAACCGCGCAAAATTTCATCAGCGATCTTCTGGTGAAGCATTTGCGCGTAAAATTTCTTGCCGTAGGGGATGATTTCCGCTTTGGCGCTGGTCGTGAAGGCGATTTCTTGTTATTACAGAAAGCTGGCATGGAATACGGCTTCGATATCACTAGTACGCAAACTTTTTGCGAAGGTGGCGTGCGTATTAGCAGCACCGCTGTGCGTCAGGCGCTGGCGGATGACAATCTGGCTCTGGCAGAAAGTTTACTGGGGCACCCGTTTGCCATCTCCGGGCGTGTAGTCCACGGTGATGAATTAGGGCGCACTATAGGTTTCCCGACGGCGAATGTACCGCTACGCCGTCAGGTTTCCCCGGTGAAAGGGGTTTATGCGGTAGAAGTGCTGGGCCTCGGTGAAAAGCCGTTACCCGGCGTGGCAAACATCGGAACACGCCCAACGGTTGCCGGTATTCGCCAGCAGCTGGAAGTGCATTTGTTAGATGTTGCAATGGACCTTTACGGTCGCCATATACAAGTAGTGCTGCGTAAAAAAATACGCAATGAGCAGCGATTTGCGTCGCTGGACGAACTGAAAGCGCAGATTGCGCGTGATGAATTAACCGCCCGCGAATTTTTTGGGCTAACAAAACCGGCTTAAGCCTGTTATGTAATCAAACCGAAACACGGAACCGAGAATCTGATGAGTGACTATAAATCAACCCTGAATTTGCCGGAAACAGGGTTCCCGATGCGTGGCGATCTCGCCAAGCGCGAACCGGGAATGCTGGCGCGTTGGACTGATGATGATCTGTACGGCATCATCCGTGCGGCTAAAAAAGGCAAAAAAACCTTCATTCTGCATGATGGCCCTCCTTATGCGAATGGCAGCATTCATATTGGTCACTCGGTTAACAAGATTTTGAAAGACATTATCGTGAAGTCCAAAGGGCTTTCCGGTTATGACTCGCCGTATGTGCCTGGCTGGGACTGCCACGGTCTGCCGATCGAGCTGAAAGTAGAGCAAGAATACGGTAAGCCGGGTGAGAAATTCACCGCCGCCGAGTTCCGCGCCAAGTGCCGCGAATACGCGGCGACCCAGGTTGACGGTCAACGCAAAGACTTTATCCGTCTGGGCGTGCTGGGCGACTGGTCGCACCCGTACCTGACCATGGACTTCAAAACTGAAGCCAACATCATCCGCGCGCTGGGCAAAATCATCGGCAACGGTCACCTGCACAAAGGCGCGAAGCCGGTACACTGGTGCGTTGACTGCCGTTCTGCGCTGGCGGAAGCGGAAGTTGAGTATTACGACAAAACTTCTCCGTCCATCGACGTTGCTTTTCAGGCGGTCGATCAGGATGCACTGAAAGCAAAATTTGCCGTAAGCAACGTTAACGGCCCAATCTCGCTGGTGATCTGGACCACTACGCCGTGGACTCTGCCTGCGAACCGCGCAATCTCTATTGCACCTGATTTCGACTATGCGCTGGTGCAGATCGACGGTCAGGCCGTGATTCTGGCGAAAGATCTGGTTGAAAGCGTAATGCAGCGTATCGGCGTGACCGATTACACCATTCTCGGCACGGTAAAAGGTGCGGAGCTTGAGTTGCTGCGCTTTACCCATCCGTTTATGGGCTTCGACGTTCCGGCAATCCTCGGCGATCACGTTACCCTGGATGCCGGTACCGGTGCCGTTCACACCGCGCCTGGCCACGGCCCGGACGACTATGTGATCGGTCAGAAATACGGCCTGGAAACCGCTAACCCGGTTGGCCCGGACGGCACTTATCTGCCGGGCACTTATCCGACGCTGGATGGCGTGAACGTCTTCAAAGCGAACGACATCGTCGTTGCGCTGCTGCAGGAAAAAGGCGCGCTGCTGCACGTTGAGAAAATGCAGCACAGCTATCCGTGCTGCTGGCGTCACAAAACGCCGATCATCTTCCGCGCGACGCCGCAGTGGTTCGTCAGCATGGATCAGAAAGGTCTGCGTGCGCAGTCACTGAAAGAGATCAAAGGCGTGCAGTGGATCCCGGACTGGGGCCAGGCGCGTATCGAGTCGATGGTTGCTAACCGTCCTGACTGGTGTATCTCCCGTCAGCGCACCTGGGGCGTACCGATGTCACTGTTCGTGCACAAAGACACGGAAGAGCTGCATCCGCGTACTCTCGAACTAATGGAAGAAGTGGCAAAACGCGTTGAAGTTGACGGCATCCAGGCGTGGTGGGATCTTGATGCGAAAGAGATCCTCGGCGATGAAGCTGATCAGTACGTGAAAGTGCCGGACACATTGGATGTATGGTTTGACTCCGGATCTACCCACTCTTCTGTTGTTGACGTGCGTCCGGAATTTGCCGGTCACGCAGCGGACATGTATCTGGAAGGTTCTGACCAGCACCGTGGTTGGTTCATGTCTTCCCTAATGATCTCCACCGCGATGAAAGGCAAAGCGCCGTATCGTCAGGTACTGACCCACGGCTTTACCGTGGATGGTCAGGGTCGCAAGATGTCTAAATCCATCGGCAATACCGTTTCGCCGCAGGATGTGATGAACAAACTGGGCGCGGATATTCTGCGTCTGTGGGTGGCATCAACCGACTACACCGGTGAAATGGCCGTTTCTGACGAGATCCTGAAACGTGCTGCCGATAGCTATCGTCGTATCCGTAACACCGCGCGCTTCCTGCTGGCAAACCTGAACGGTTTTGATCCAGCAAAAGATATGGTGAAACCGGAAGAGATGGTGGTACTGGATCGCTGGGCCGTAGGTTGTGCGAAAGCGGCACAGGAAGACATCCTCAACGCGTACGAAGCATACGATTTCCACGAAGTGGTACAGCGTCTGATGCGCTTCTGCTCCGTTGAGATGGGTTCCTTCTACCTCGACATCATCAAAGACCGTCAGTACACCGCCAAAGCGGACAGTGTGGCGCGTCGTAGCTGCCAGACTGCGCTGTATCACATCGCAGAAGCGCTGGTGCGCTGGATGGCACCAATCCTCTCCTTCACCGCTGATGAAGTGTGGGGCTACCTGCCGGGCGAACGTGAAAAATACGTCTTCACCGGTGAGTGGTACGAAGGCCTGTTTGGCCTGGCAGACAGTGAAGCGATGAACGATGCGTTCTGGGACGAGCTGTTGAAAGTGCGTGGCGAAGTGAACAAAGTCATTGAGCAAGCGCGTGCCGACAAGAAAGTGGGTGGCTCGCTGGAAGCGGCAGTAACCTTGTATGCAGAACCGGAACTGGCGGCGAAACTGACCGCGCTGGGCGATGAATTACGATTTGTCCTGTTGACCTCCGGCGCTACCGTTGCAGACTATAACGACGCACCTGCTGATGCTCAGCAGAGCGAAGTACTCAAAGGGCTGAAAGTCGCGTTGAGTAAAGCCGAAGGTGAGAAGTGCCCACGCTGCTGGCACTACACCCGGGATGTCGGCAAGGTGGCGGAACACGCAGAAATCTGCGGCCGCTGTGTCAGCAACGTCGCCGGTGACGGTGAAAAACGTAAGTTTGCCTGATGAGTCAATCGATCTGTTCAACAGGGCTACGCTGGCTGTGGCTGGTGGTAGTCGTGCTGATTATCGATCTGGGCAGCAAATACCTGATCCTCCAGAACTTTGCTCTGGGGGATACGGTCCCGCTGTTCCCGTCGCTTAATCTGCATTATGCGCGTAACTATGGCGCGGCGTTTAGTTTCCTTGCCGATAGCGGCGGCTGGCAGCGTTGGTTCTTTGCCGGTATTGCGATTGGTATTAGCGTGATCCTGGCAGTGATGATGTATCGCTCGAAGGCCACGCAGAAGCTAAACAATATCGCTTATGCGCTGATTATTGGCGGCGCGCTGGGCAACCTGTTCGACCGCCCGTGACGCCTTATCCGCCTGTGGCACGGCTTCGTTGTCGATATGATCGACTTCTACGTCGGCGACTGGCACTTCGCCACCTTCAACCTTGCCGATACTGCCATTTGTGTCGGTGCGGCGTTGATCGTGCTGGAAGGGTTTTTACCTTCTAAAGCGAAAAAACAATAATAAACCCTGCCGGATGCGATGCTGACGCATCTTATCCGGCCTACAGATTGCTGCGAAATCGTAGGCCGGATAAGGCGTTTACGCCGCATCCGGCAAAAATCCTCAAATATAAGAGCAAACCTGCATGTCTGAATCTGTACAGAGCAATAGCGCCGTCCTGGTGCACTTCACGCTAAAACTCGACGATGGCACCACCGCCGAGTCTACCCGCAACAACGGTAAACCGGCGCTGTTCCGCCTGGGTGATGCTTCTCTTTCTGAAGGGCTGGAGCAACACCTGTTGGGGCTGAAAGTGGGCGATAAAACCACCTTCTCGTTGGAGCCAGATGCGGCGTTTGGCGTGCCGTCACCGGACCTGATTCAGTACTTCTCCCGCCGTGAATTTATGGATGCAGGCGAGCCAGAAATTGGCGCAATCATGCTTTTTACCGCAATGGATGGCAGTGAGATGCCTGGCGTGATCCGCGAAATTAACGGCGACTCCATTACCGTTGATTTCAACCATCCGCTGGCCGGGCAGACCGTTCATTTTGATATTGAAGTGCTGGAAATCGATCCGGCACTGGAGGCGTAACATGCAGATCCTGTTGGCCAACCCGCGTGGTTTTTGTGCCGGGGTAGACCGCGCTATCAGCATTGTTGAAAACGCGCTGGCCATTTACGGCGCACCGATATATGTCCGTCACGAAGTGGTACATAACCGCTATGTGGTCGATAGCTTGCGTGAGCGTGGGGCTATCTTTATTGAGCAGATTAGCGAAGTACCGGACGGCGCGATCCTGATTTTCTCCGCACACGGTGTTTCTCAGGCGGTACGTAACGAAGCAAAAAGCCGCGATTTGACGGTGTTTGATGCCACCTGTCCGCTGGTGACCAAAGTGCATATGGAAGTCGCCCGCGCCAGCCGTCGTGGCGAAGAGTCGATTCTGATTGGCCACGCCGGGCATCCGGAAGTGGAAGGTACGATGGGCCAGTACAGTAACCCGGAAGGGGGAATGTATCTGGTCGAATCGCCGGACGATGTGTGGAAACTGACGGTCAAAAACGAAGAGAAGCTCTCCTTTATGACCCAGACCACGCTGTCGGTGGATGACACGTCTGATGTGATCGACGCGCTGCGTAAACGCTTCCCGAAAATTGTCGGTCCGCGCAAAGATGACATCTGCTACGCCACGACTAACCGTCAGGAAGCGGTACGCGCCCTGGCAGAACAGGCGGAAGTTGTGTTGGTGGTCGGTTCGAAAAACTCCTCCAACTCCAACCGTCTGGCGGAGCTGGCCCAGCGTATGGGCAAACGCGCGTTTTTGATTGACGATGCGAAAGATATCCAGGAAGAGTGGGTGAAAGAGGTTAAATGCGTCGGCGTGACTGCGGGCGCATCGGCTCCGGATATTCTGGTGCAAAATGTGGTGGCACGTTTGCAGCAGCTGGGCGGTGGTGAAGCCATTCCGCTGGAAGGCCGTGAAGAAAACATTGTTTTCGAAGTGCCGAAAGAGCTGCGTGTCGATATTCGTGAAGTCGATTAAGTCATTAGCAGCCTAAGTTATGCGAAAATGCCGGTCTTGTTACCGGCATTTTTTATGGAGAAAACATGCGTTTACCTATCTTCCTCGATACTGACCCCGGCATTGACGATGCCGTCGCCATTGCCGCCGCGATTTTTGCCCCCGAACTCGACCTGCAACTGATGACCACCGTCGCGGGTAATGTCTCGGTTGAGAAAACTACCCGTAATGCCTTGCAACTGCTGCATTTCTGGAATGCGGAGATTCCGCTCGCCCAGGGAGCCGCTGTGCCGCTGGTACGCGCACCGCGTGATGCGGCATCTGTGCACGGCAAATCGGGAATGGCTGGCTACGACTTTGTTGAGCACAACCGAAAGCCGCTCGAGGTACCGGCGTTTCTGGCGATTCGGGATGCCCTGATGCGTGCACCAGAGCCTGTTACCCTGGTAGCCATCGGCCCGTTAACCAATATTGCGCTGTTACTTTCACAATGCCCGGAATGCAAACCGCATATTCGCCGTCTGGTGATCATGGGCGGTTCTGCTGGTCGCGGCAACTGTACACCAAATGCCGAGTTTAATATCGCTGCCGATCCAGAAGCGGCTGGCCGAGCCTTTTCCTGGCGGCTCCGAAATATGAGACCGTCGTGC
>OAWM01000851.1_pt1 | contig 14726 bp, 7 predicted proteins | sample 1495501 | NCBI WGS metagenome assembly OAWM01 (sample SAMEA2580210, study PRJEB22360) | human gut metagenome | biome: human gut; feature: human-associated habitat; material: faeces | place: Denmark | collected 2008/2010 | reverse complement strand
AATGGTAAAACTCGCATCCATTAGGATGTTATTAAATAAAATTTAAACAGGCTCTTAATTTTTTAATGTAAATGTTTTATGAGAATGAAAATGAAGAGTTTTTTAATTCCGGCTTTGGCTCTGGCGTTGGCCGGATGTGCCAATGAGGAGTTGGAGACCATTGGCAGCGGAACCATTCCTGCCGTGCCCTCCGGGCAGACGATATTGTTCAGCAACAATACCGCTTTGACCATCGGGGATGCGGACGGGGTGCAGACCCGTGCGATGGGATGGACGGAAGTGACGGACAAGGTGAACAGTGCCTGTTGGCTTGAGATGGACGTAAAACCGACTCCATCAGGCAATGATGTGTACATTAAATCCGGCGAAGAAGAGGTTTATAATAGGCTTTTGGGAAAAGTGGACCGGCACATTTTCGTGTACGGTACGTTGGTGCTGAAAGACAATTACAAGGCCGGTGCCGGATATATCTATGTCATGGACGGCGGAAAGCTCGTTGTGGAAACCGAAAACCTTGTCAACGTTAACGTATTCAACTACGGCGGGGAAATCGTGTTCACGAAAGAGAACCTCAACGTATGGAAGACCACGCTCAGAACCGTGACCGACCTCGACGTTGAAGGCAAGGTTACGATGGAGTCCGGTTATGTGTATGTAGGCGGTAGCTTTACGTGTGCCGAACTGGATGTCAAAAAGGATTCCAGACTTCACGTGGAGGGTGACTTGAATTTGACGGACGGCAAGGAAGAGTCTGAGTTCGGAGGCACGGCCTGCGTTTGTGTCGAAGGCACGTTGCATGCCGGGGCTTTCGAATTGGACGATAAAGCGAACCTCCATGTCGGTTGCAAGTTGCAAGCAGATACGAGATTGGATTTGTCGGAGGGCAGCAAGCTTACGGCTGAATATGTCAAGTCTCCCAAGACAACCGTCTCGGGTGGTGATGTCATTCTGAAAGAAGGCGGATTGGCCGATTTAGGCAATTTGTATTACGAAGGCGGTGGCATGGCTTCCGGACGTTTCTATGTGATGGGCAAGGGCAAAGCGATGATTGCATGCAACGAATGTGAATTGAAAGGTACCAAGAGCCTGAGATATGCCGTAGGACCTAATTTCTATTTCAATTATGAAAAGTTCTATGTATGGAATGGCTTTGGCAAAGAAGAGGCGGAAATAAAGATTGGAACCACATTGGTGAACGTGGCTACGCCGAACGACTATGTTGAAGGCGGTTGCAACCCGGGCTTCACTACCGACGGAGGCGAGACTCCGGTTGATCCGGAACCCGATCCGGAGCCAGAACCGGAACCCGAGCCAGAACCTGATCCGGAACCGGGCACTTCTGCCGACATCGAGCTTCAGATTCCGACCGACATCGAAAGAGAATGGTTTGCGGAAGCCGACGACTTTGCCATCCGCGTCAATGGCAAATATGAAGAAGACATTATTCTCGAAGGTAATGCAACGACATTGCACGGCGTGAAAGTGTCGGAGAGCAACCTGAAGGTTACCCTTTCCGGAATAGAAAACCTGCCTTCCGGAGACGAGTATACTTACGAGTTGTGGGTTTGGGTAGAAGAGGAATCTTGGAACGCCTTTACCGACGCAGAGCGGAAAGCATGGGTTAGCGGAGACGGTGACGGAACGGACATTACCGAGAAGTGTACGGTTACTGCCCCCGAAGGTTATAGCGTAAGGAAGAATGTCTATGCCGGTTTGGGTGGACAGAAAGATACTCCTTATATCAAAGTCTCTATCCATGTGGTGAGAGATTGATTTCTCTTGCGGATGCAATCTTGTAAGAAAAGAAGCTGGAAGTCCTTTGTTTGGGAAATGGTCTGCAAATGATTGTTTCTCAGATTAGTAAGGCAAAAGGAGACGCTTTGCTGAAAAGCTGAAATCATTCTGCGCCAAACGAAAAATCGTTTGCAGCAGAATAAAAAAACAATCTCAGCCAAATGATTTTTCGTTTGGCTGAGATTGTTTTGTGTTAATAATCCGGAAAGTTTACGGCTTATTGCACGGCCAATTTGCGAATGGCGTCGCCGGCTTTCACGATATAGATGCCTTTAGGCATGTTCGACAGGTCCATACGGTCGGTATGGGCGGCGTTCATCAGCAGTCCGTTGGCATTATATACCTTGATGTCGGTAGCTTCGTTCAGCACCACGCGGTTGCCCTCGAAGAAGATGCGGGACTTCGGGGCTACGGTTTCCTTGATGTTCACCGTGCTGTTGGTCGGAGTGGTCACGCGAATGCCGTGGATGTAAATAGGGTCGGCAGTTAATGATTGGAAATAAGCATAAATCGGTTGATTACTTTTGAGTGAATACGCTCCGTCATTACCGTTTGTCAGATTCTCTATGCCTGTCCATGTGAAAATTCCTCTGCGGAAAAGTGGTTTGAATACAGTGGAATAAGCTGCACTAATGACATCATAGTTGGTGAATACAGTATTGATATCCTTAGACCCCATCATACGTACGTATGTACTTCCTTCACGGGACAGACAAATGCTGTATGTGGAGCAAGAGGGCATGAGGACAGCAAAGCCTCCTCCGTTTTTACTCATACTAGCCGATGAGGCCGCTGTGACGATGGCTCCCGTACGGAAACCTTCTGCGCCGATTTCACCGCCTTCTCCGGCACCTTCCCAGAACGGGTCGGCATAAGTGGGAGGATAATCGGGAGCGATGTCTGCCGGTACCATTTGAATGATTTTGCCATTCGGGTCAATTTTATTGTCCGCTTCGTTGCAAAGGCCTACATACTTGTCTATCTTTTCTTGGGAGTCAAACCAAAGCCAACCGTCTGCGTCGACATCATAAAACAGGTTGTACTCCTGTGCCTGTACTCCGATGGTACAGGCCAAACCTAAAATTAAGGTACTGATAATCTTTTTCATTTTCTTTCTCTTTTTAGTTAAACAATCACTAATATCTATGTTATACTTCTACCCAATCCGGATTTTGGTCGATGCCGTGGTAGCGTATCTCGTCCCAAGGAATGGGAAGGTAATACTGCATCTTTTGGAACACGCGTACACGTTGTGGGAAACGGTTCATGTTGCTGATGGAATAAGTGGTTGTTTCGCCACGTTTCACGATTTTCATCGCTTTAAGCGGGTTGCTCGTTCCATTCAGCTTTTCCTCAGCTATGCCCCAACGGAAAAAATCCCAATATGAAGTTTCTTCAAAAGCCAGTTCCACGCGGCGTTCATTCACCAGTTGCTCCCATGTGAGCGAGGGTAACTCGTCCATGTGTACACGGCGGCGGATGGCGTTCACCTGGGTACGTGCCACTTCTGTGTTGCCCAACCGGAACATTACTTCTGCATAATCCAGCAATACTTCCGCATAACGCCAGATGATGTAATTCTGGCTGCTGGCGTAGGCTTCGTCGTTATTGATTTGTTGTTTTTCGTTGACGAACTTGCCCATATAGTAGCCCGTGCGGGTCACGGCTGCTGTGGTGGACGTGCCGTAGGCCGTCAGGTCCTCTCCCGGGATTTCGTTGTTGCCTTCGCGTGTGTAGTGTATGTCCATGACATGCCCGTTATAGGTGGAGCCGTCATACAGGATATTGGCGTAGAAGCGGTAGTCGCGTCCCACATAAGGGTGCTGTGCATCGTAAGTGAGGCCGGCGCGCATGCCATATTCATCCACATGGTTCTGCGTGGGCGTATAAGCGGCTGTCGTGCCCGTAAAGTGGGGAGCGGCGGCGTCACGATCCAGTTTATGGCCGAAGCCCGTGTCGTAATTGCCGTCGTCAGAGTGCTGTACTTCAAGAATGGATTCCTTGCTGTTCTTGGTGAGGAATATGTTCCGGTATTCTTGTTTGATACTTTCCTCATCCGTTCCGGCTATCTGTATCAAGTCGTAATGCTGCAGGCCCATGAGGGTTTCGTAGGCTACCCGTGCCGAGTCGAGCATGTCGTGAGAACGGTCGTCGCTGAAGCCCAGATACGTTTTTTCCTGATTCTGAAATACGTCGCTCGAAGCCCATTGGAATGTTTTAGCCACCAACATGAGAGCTGCTCCTTGGGTGATGCGCCCTTCGTCCGTAGCATCATATTCCAAAGGGAGGACGGTGGCGGCAGCTCGGGCGTCGTCCACGATGGCCCGTACCATTTCTTCGTATGAGGCCCGCGGATATTTCCGGCTGTCATTCAACGGGTCGAGAGGCTCTTGGATGAGCATTACCCCGCCGAACTGCCTCCAGAGCATATAATAATAGTAGGCACGGAAGAAATGTGCCTCGCCCAATATACGCTGTTTTTGGCTACCTTCGGCAATCTCGCCTTGGTTGACAAACAAGCGGTTTACGGACTGTATCTGTGTATAGTAGTTCGACCATTGTACTTGTGCCCAGTTAGTGATTTCTTTGGTGTTGCTTTTCAGTAAATCACCGTAACCGGCATTGTAATAGTCGTTCTTGGAGGGCACTATCTGATCGCCGAACCAGGGCATGTAGTAACGCGAAGCACTTTTGACCAAAGAGATGGTTGTGGGAACGTAAGTAGAGAAGCCGGAGTTCATGTTCCGGTACCATGGCAAGACATATTCGTCCAAAAGCATGGGGTTCTTCCAGATGTCTTTTTCCGACATCTTGTCTACGGGTGTGTCGCGGAACAGGTCGTCGCAGCCCGTGAAAGCGGTAAGGTTGGCGGCAAACAATCCGCAGAGGATATATTTTTTGAGAAGCATAACAATTCGTTTTAAGAAGTTAGACTTAGAAACCTAAATTCAAGGTGATTCCGTAAGAACGTTGGATAGGATAGCCGCGCAACGATTCCGGGTCCATCCCCAAGTCGCTGAGTGAAGACCAAGTGACCAGGTTACTGCCTTGCAAGGCAATGCTGGCCGACGTCAACTTGAGTTTCTTCAGCACGGCCGGTTGCAGGGCGTAGCCCAATGACAGGGATTTCAGGCGCAGGAAGTCGCAGTCTCTTACCCAGAAAGTAGACTCTTTACGGTTGTTGTCATTAGCCGTGGCAAATTTGATGCGCGGCAGTGAGGCACCGGGATTGTCCGGTGTCCAGGTGTCCGTCAGGTGGTATTTCTGGAACCGCTGTAAGCTTCCGCTGTTCGTGGTGTAAAGTTCCTTGATATTCTGTTGGTAACCTGTGGCGCCTTGGAACATGACGTTGACGAAAAATCCTTTGTAACTTGCACCGAGGCGCAGGCTGAAATTAAAGTCCGGGTTGGAAGAGTTTTTCACGTAAACCAAGTCTTTGGTGTCGAGTACGTGGTTTCCGTCCTGGTCTTTGTACTTGATGTCGCCGGGGGCCAGTGTGGCATTGCCTTGTCCGTCTTGATCGAGCGGCCAGTTGTCAATCTCTTCTTGCGACTGGAACAGGCCTTCGGCTTCATACATCGACCATACCATGCTGCTGCGTCCCACACGGCGCAGGTTAGGAGTAACGCTCGACTCATCGCCGAAATCCAGATATTTGTCCTGACTCTTGGCCAGTGTCAGGTCTACGTTGTACTTCACCTTGCCGACGGTGTTGCGGTGGGTCAATGTCAAGTCCCAACCCCAGGCTTTCAGTTTGCTGAAGTTCATGTTGGGCACGTTGCCGTCCACACCGGTCGAAGGTGGGTAGAGATAAGACGGGGCTGCTGTGATTTTATCCGTTTCGTAACGCCAATAGTGTTCGAAGGTCAGGCCGAAGCGGTTGTCCCAGAAACCCAGGTCTGCAGCGATGTTATAGTCATGCGACTTTCCCCACGTCAGTTCGGGATTGGGATAATTGCCTGTAGACATGATGATGCCCGGACGGTAATTCCCCCCGATGTTATAACCCTCTCTTGTAGACTCTATATAAGTGAGCAGGTAAGAGTACTCTCCGACCAGTCCGTCATCGCCGAGCAGACCTGTGGAAGCCCGGAACTTGACATTGGAGAGCACCTTTTGTTTCCAGTTTTTGAAGAACGTTTCGTTAGACAGCACCCACGAGGCCGATACCGAAGGGAAGAAGCCCCACCGGTGATCGGGGTGGAAATAAGTGGAACCGTCCACACGGAAGCTAGCTTCCACAAAGTAACGGTAGTCATAGCCGTAGTTCAGTCGTCCGATGAGGGACGCACGTTGGTTGTACGTCTCGCTGCCCAACAGGCGTGCGGTCACGGCTGTCCCGATGGTCTCCGGATAGATGCTGGCGTTTTGGTTTTCGCCCGTCATGTATTGGTTGTGCGTCTGTTGGTAGTTGGCTACGAGCATGGCGCCTACGTCGTGTTTGGCGGCAAACGTACGGTTATAATTTATTCCGGCTTCATAAAGCTGGTTGTCTACGAAACGGTCGATTTGTTCGATGGATACTTTGGCGGTCGGGTAGACCGTGTTCGGGTCGGTATCGAACTGTCCCGTCTGCTGGTCGTAGGTGTAAAGCGTAACGGGTTTGTCGAAGGTCTTCTCTATGCGGGTATTGTTGTCGAACGTAGCCCGGGCATAGACAGAGAGGCCTTTCACCCAAGGCAGCTCCCAACGCAAATTGGCCGTAATGGTGTTCATCTTTCCCGTGTCTTTGATGTAGCCTCCAAGGCCTTCCACGTTGATGAGCGGGTTGCTGCCGTCCACGCTGGCCAGATAGCCATTGTCGAACCGCAATACCTGGAGGGGAGAGGAGTTGTAGGCGTTGTCGATGGTCGTATAACTAGAATTCTTGCTGTTGGAGCGCGAACCGGTAATGTCGAGCGAGAGCACAAGCCCTTTGGTCAGTGTAGCATCCAGTTTGGCTGAATAGTTGAAACGGTCGCGGTTGACTCCGCTGTACAAACCTTTGGAATGGGTATATCCGCCCGAGATGTAGTATTTTACGTATTGGTTACCTCCGTTGGCCGATACGCTGTGCGTAGTGGTATAGCCCACGTTGTCCAGATAATCCAGCAGGTTTTCATCGCCGTACACGTTCGGATTGGAGTGTGTGCGTATCATTTCCAACTGTTCGGGAGTGTAGGCCGCGTTGGCCGTACCCGGCGTGTTCTCCACTGCACGGTTGTAGAGCTTGGCGTATTCGTAGGCATCGAGGAAGTCCGGCAATTGCGTGGCTTGCTGGATATTCATCTGGCCTCGGTAGTTGACCGACACTTTCTGGTTGCCGGACGCCCGTTTGGTCTGTACTAAAATCACCCCGTTGGCGGCGCGGGCGCCGTAGACCGCTGCGGCAGCGGCATCTTTCAGGATGGAGATGCTTTCTATGTCGTCAGGATTCAGGTCGGACAGACGCATTTCCCCGTCGCTGGTGGTCGTACCGAAACGCGGTACGCCGTCGATGACAAGTAAAGGAGAATTATTGATACCCCGGATATGCAGGTTGGCTTCCTTGGCACTACTCGGGTCACCGGTGGTTTGCATGACCTGCAGACCGGCCACCTGACCGTAAAGAGCTTCGTCGAGGTTGGCCGTCGGCAGGCTCAGCAAGTCTTCGCTCTTGATGGTCTCGATGGAGCCGGTGAGCGAAGCTTTCTTTTGTGTACCGTATCCTACTACGACGAGTTCGTCCAGATCCTGTGCGTCGTCTTCCAACGTGATTACCAGGTTTTTCTGTCCGGGTTTGATTTTGATGGTCTGGGTTTTGTATCCGAGGAATGAGATGACCAGTTCCGTTCCTGTTTCCGGAATCGAAAAGTTACCGTCCAGATCGGTTACGGCTCCTCCCTGTGCATTCTTCCATTTGACGTGGGCTCCGATGACAGTCTCGCCTCCGCGGTCTATCACCTTGCCTTTCAATATGGGTTGTGGAGTTTGTGCCGCCAGTCCCCCGGCCAGACATAAGGCGCCGATAAACAGCGCAGTTATTCTTTTTCCCATGGTGTAATGCTTTTAATTGGCAAATGTCCGCTCGATGAGCAGAATCTGATAATCGTAGAAATCTTTAGTGGAACCGGTTGCAGCGGCGCGGCGCGACTTATAAAGGCTGAGCACCTTGCGCAAGCGTCCGGTCATGAGAGCACCGATTTGTTCCTTTGTCAGCGTGGGCAGTCCGAAGTTGATACGGGCAAACTCGTTGCCGTGACTCATGCCGCAAGAGCAAGGGAAGCTTGAAGTCATTTCGTCGAAAGCATCTTTCGGTGTCGCTGGTTGGCCGATGGCGCCTGTGTGGAGTGCGGCCGCATCTCCCGTGAGGCTTGTCGAGGCCTTTGCCGTAGGAGCCAGTCCCGTATTTTTCAACATGAGGGCGATGGCCGCGGCTTGCAAGCTCTGTTCGGCATCAGACAAACGGCCTCCGGTCGGGGCCTTGAAGAGGGCTGTGGTGACCTCGTTCAGATATTCGTCGAGCCGGAAATTGTGTACCGGATCCACGAGACCGCCTTCTTGAATACGGTAAAGTGTGGCCGAGTTGATGAGTGAGCTGACAATCATGGTCTGCAATTTGTCGTTTACGTTCATGTTGATTTCAAATTTACCGATCAGCTCTTTCACTGTCAACCACTCGTTGTAGGTACGGGCTTGTTCCAACAACCAAAGCATGGCTTCACGCTGCCGGTCGCGGTCGATATAGTGTTTGGAGGTTTCCTTGCCGTCGCCTTGCCGTATCTCTTCGTAACGGATACCTCCGATATAAGGCATGACGTGGCGCAGGTAGCGGGTGTATTGGTTGACGATTTCACGGTACATGTTTTCCATCTCGTCGTAACGTTCGCCGCGTTCCATGTTCCATGTTTCGAGGTTTTGCATCAGAATCTTGAGGTTGCTGATGCCGTAGTCACCGGCTTTGATATGGTCGTTGCCCAAGTCCTCCGTTTGGTCGGTCGGGTCCACGGTGCCGAAAAGCTGTTGTGCTCCGAATTCATACATGGGGTTTCCGGCCTTTTCGGCTATCCACTGGTCCAATGTCGGTTTTTCGGATTCGGGAGTCGAGGCACCGGGAATCAGACGGTAGCCCCAGTTGATGGCGTGGATGTCGTACACACCCAATACGGGCGGTGTCAGTTTCACCCCCCGTTCTACATCGCCCGGCTGGGCGACGAAGTTGTTGCGGGCGTAGTCCATGATACTCGGTGTCGTACCGTACTTCTGCGTGAAAGAGGGACTACGTAACGAATCTACGGGGAAGGAGTAGCTTGCCCCCATATTGTGCATGAGGCCGAGCGTGTGACCGATTTCGTGAGCGGCTGCATAACGGATGGATTCGCGCATCACGTCGTCGTCGAATACCTGGCAACGTACTCTTGGGTCTACCGCTCCTGTCTGTACGAAACGCCAGTTGTGGAGCAGAGAAATGATGTTGTGGTACCAAATGACGTCACCGGTAAGGATTTCGCCCGTACGCGGGTCCACATGGCTGGGTCCCATGGCGTTGGCTGTGGCTGTTGCAGCGTATTTGAAGCAACTGTAACGCATGTCGTCCGGGTCGAAGTCCGGGTCGTTTTTAGGATAATCCACAGCTTTGATGGCGTTTTTGAAACCGGCGGTCTCGAAAGCTGTGTTCCAGTCTTCTATTCCCTGATGGATGGCCGTGCGCCACTTTTCGGGGAAAGCGGAATCTACGTAGAACACGATGGGTTTCTGCGGTTCCACCAGTTCGCCTTGGAAGTATTTGTCCAAATCCTCTTTCTTCGGTTCCAAACGCCAACGATGGATGAATGTGCGCCGGATGAGGCGGTCTTGTTCCGAAGTGTATATGCTCTTGTCGGAGTAGAAGAAGCCTACGCGATTGTCTTGCAGGCGCATCGGCATCGGGTCGTCAGGCAATGCGAAGAGTGAACGGTGCATGATGACCGAGTAAGGTTGGCCGAGCGGGGTGAGGGTGAATGAAAGACGGCTCTTGATTTCGATGTTTTCCGGGAAACATTTCGAGCTGACGATACCGGAGGCATCCGGCACGAAAGTTCCTTTGAGCGAGTTGGCCCCTCCGAGCAATTTGCTTAACGGATTATCAGTCTTGATAGGACTGATGGCTTTTTCGTTGGCACCGAAGAAGGCCGTGACGTCGATCACCACGTTCTTTCCGTTTTGAGCCGCGATTTTAAACCCTTTCAACACGGGGTCATAAAAGTTCTTGTCGAAAGCCGACTCTATAGGGTCTGTCCCCGCTACGATGTCGCTGCTTTGTATTTGGTGTATGTACACGTTTCGTTCGTCCTTGCTGAAGCGAATCAATAAAGGCTGTGTGGCAATCTGTCCGGCTACGAAATCTCGCGTGTTGCTCGTAGCCGCTACACGGTTGGCCAGGATATAGGTGCGCCCGAAAGCGGAGTCCGGGATTTCGAAGTAAAGTTTTCCTTCTTTGGCATTGTATAAGGTGGTGAACAAGCCTTTCTGTACAGCGGCGTTCTTAGTCACTTTTTTATAATCGGCATTGACGGAGTCTTTTACCAGTGCTGCTATTGCATTCTTGTTCTTTTTGCTCTTTCTTTTGGCCTCAGTCGGCTGGCAAACAGCCAGGGTGGCCAACAAGACGAAAGCTATTCCTGTACCTTTTCTCATGATCGTCTTATTTTTGAATGATTGATTTGTAGACAGTAGAAGATAAGAGAGGAGGATGAGAACTTGTCTTACCCTCCTCTCCGGTATATGTGTTGTATTATTGAGCGTTTACTTTACATGAAATGTGATTCGCTTTTACAATATACAAGCCCGGTTCGAGACTGAAGTTTACGGCATTTCCGGTTGAAGTCTGTACGGCAATGGCCTGTCCGGACAGGTTGTAAACCTTCACATCGCAACCGTTTGCCAGTCCCGTTATCAGGACGTTGCCACGCGTGGCCGTAATGACAGGAGCATTGTGGCGTGTGCCTTCTATGCTGCTTCCGCCTTCTACGAGTGTGGTTGTGGTCTTGAACGTATTTGAACCGCTGAATTTCGGGAATGCGGCGGTGGTCATTTCGCAGTACACGGGCACGTCTTGTTTCACCAAGAACGTGAACACGCCCTCCTCTTCGGTATAGTCTGTTCCGGCCACGAGTGCCGTGCCTTCCTCGGTCATCCATGTGTAAGTAGTCGTTTGAGGACTTTCTGCCAGTCCGGTGATATGGTTTTGTGCCGAGAGGTCTACGGTCTCGCCCGCTTTTACTTCCGCTGCAATCTGCATGGCATTTTGTGGGGCGTAAGTATATGTCTTGCAAGGCAGTGCCGGGAGGGTAGCCAACGTGAAGTTGTTCTTGCTGCAATTTACGCTTTTGGTCACATTGTCAGCCTTGAGTTCCGTTAATTGGTTACCCATGCAGAACAAGGTGCCTAAAGCCTCGCTTGCTGTCACATCCAAAGAAGTCAGTTGGTTATTGTTCAGGTTGACATAGGTAAGAGCCGTGTTTTTACTTAGGTCTATGTCAGCGAGTTTACAGTTCAACAGATATAGGCTGGACAGTTTCGTGTTGTTCGATAAGTCGATGGCTTCTATCGGGCAGTTGTTGAGCGACAAGTAATCCAATTCCGTGTTTTGGGATAAGTCGATTTTGGCCAAAGGCGTGTCTTTGGCATCCAGACGGGTCAGTTTCTTGTTGCCTGTGAGGTCAAGTTCTTCCAAGCTGTTGTTGTAGCAGTTCAGCTTTTCCAGATTCGCGTTTTGGCTGAGGTCTAATGTCTTCAGTGCGTTGGTATACACGTTCAGTTCACGGAGGTCGGTGGCCGCTGATGTGTTGATGGCAGTCACTTGTGCGCCGTCCACACGTGAGTCGCAGCCGAAGACTGAGATTTCACGGGCGTAGATTTTGATGTGGCCCTCTCCTGCGGGTGTACCGGTTACGGTGGTATTCGTCTGCCATTGCGATAACCTCACTGGCCACCCGTTTGCCGTCGCCCCAGTCCACGATGATGCGGTTGGCTTCGGTCGTAGAAGCGAAAGTCAGGTTACGTTCGTTTCCGTCTACCTGTGTTGTGAGTGTCAAGTAGAGTTCCGGTTCGGTTTCCACGGTCACGTTTTCCGTCTTGAATATATTGGCGTCGGCGAAGTCCGGGAAAGCGGCTGTGGCCATTTCACAATAAACAGGTTCGTCGAAAGCTTTCAGGAACGTGAATACATTGTTTTCCACAGTGTAGTCCGTACCTTCTTGCAGTTCGGTGTCGCCTGTCTTCCATACGAATGTGGTCTTTTGTGCTTCGGCAGCCAGTCCGGTGAGGTTGTCCTGTGCGGAAAGGTCTATCGTCTCACCAGGCCAGATACGCTGGGCGACGGGCATGCCTTTTTGCGGGGCATAAATGAAATATTTGCTTCCCGGCAATGGCAGGTTGGCGAGCGAGAGGCGGTTGTCGGAGCAATTCAATCTGGTTTTGACGCTTCCCACTTTGAGCGAGGTAATTTCGTTGCCGTTGCAGAAAACTACGCTTAACTTATCGCACATAGACAAATCCAACGTGCTTAATTTGTTAGATTGTATATTGACTGTGGCCAAAGCCGTGTTTTGGCTCAGGTCTATCTCGCTCAGCAGGTTGTTGTTGATGTTGAGCGTGTTCAGTTCCGGGTTGGCCGAAAGGTCGATGGATTCAATCTGGTTGTCGTTCAGCATCAGTTTTTTGAGAGCCGTGTTCTTTGTCACGTCGATTTCCGTAAGCGACATGTTGGTTCCGTCGAGCGAGGTCAGTTGGGTATTGGCCGAAAGGTCAAGTGAGGTGATAGGATTATTGCTGCACACCAACTCTGTCAAATTCACATTCTTGCTCACATCGAGGGTCGTGATTTCATGAGTGTTGCACGTCAACTTGGTCAAGTCCGTGGCTTTTGTTACGTCCAAGGCCGTAAGTTTGGTACCGTCATTGGCTGCATAACTACAGTCGAGCACCACAAGTTTTTCGCCATAAACACTGATTTTGCCTTCTCCTAAAGGAATGCCTGTCACTGTGGTGGTAGTCCAACCATCGTCAACGGCTATTTCTTCAGTCTCAACCAAATTTCCGTCTCCCCAGTCTACTTTGAATTTGTGACCAGCTTCGGAAACGGCGAAGTTCAGAGTCAATGGCTTGCCTTCCACCTTGGCGGTAAGCGTGATGGCCGGTTCGTTTTGTGCATAAGTGATGATGCCGAACATGGCGAATAGAATAGAGAGTAGATACTTCTTCATAAACGTTTGTTTTTAATTAGAAAATAGTTTTTAGCCTCTTTTTGTCCGCTTTTATTCTTTCTGCGAACCGGTTGCTCTCTTAGTAAGAGAGCGATTGCATAATTATGCAATCCTATAACACCCTCAAAGATAAGCAAAAGGACGAAATCCGCAAAACAAAATGCCTGTTTTAATGCAACAAAGACTATAATTAAGTTCACCAAATAAGCATTTGACTCTTCATTTTGTAAGTGTAACTGCCCGTTGTAAATGAAATGTCGCTCTCTTACTAAGAGATAGACTTTCAATGTACTCTTAATCAACTTGTATGGTGAAAGGACAAAACTGTTCGAAATGTATCCGGTTTATGCGAATAAGGACTTTTGGAGCCGTTTTTACATCCCGGAATAGAAAAAAAGAAAGTAATTCACGGCATCGTATGGAAAAATGAATATCTTTGCGGATAGTATCAATCAAATGCCGAACGGTTATGGTGAAAGTTTATTCTTGTAGGTTTTTTCTTTTGTTTCTGGCTTTGTGTGGCCTGATTCCGGTCTGGGCGGAAAAGAACAAGGGAAATTTAAGTAATTTGGTTTGTTTCGTACGTTTCTTGGACGAAGATAACGACGAGATGTTCGAGCGTCCTTTTTCTGCGTACGAACAGTTGTTTAATGACGACACGCAGGGGGCGAACTCCGTATATAACTATTTCCGCGAGGCTTCTTACGGGCAACTTGCCTGGAAGAGCAGTTTCTTCCCGGAAGCGGTGGACGGCCGGGTCATATCCTATCGTGCCAGCCGGGAGAGGGGATATTATAAGGAGAAAAGCTCGATTAATGAACTCGGTTATGAGGACGACGTGGACAAGGCGGCACGCGAGCAAGCCCTCATACGCGAAGTGGCGGCTTGGCTTTCCGATGCGCTTCCGGAGGACGCGTCGTTGGACGCGGACGACGACGGCATCGTAGACAACATGTGTATCGTTGAGCGGACGTTCGGAGTTGAGCAACCGCCATTTGTTGTGGCCGCACCGTTCCGACCTGGCTTTGCCCGATGAAAAGGCCATATATATAAAAGGTAAGAAACTGGTCGGTTACCTGATGGTGTTCGATGATGCGAACGGTTGGGCGTCGCTGGAACCCGTGCCGTTGAACACCGGAGTGATTTGCCACGAAATGTCGCATTCCTTGGGGACGTACGACCTCTACCACGTGAACGACGACCTGAATCCCGTGGGTGTCTGGGATTTGATGTCCGACAACCTGCTTGTCCCCCAGCAGATGTCAGCTTATACGAAGTACCGCTATTGCGGCTGGATAGACGAGATTCCGGAGATTTCGGAACCGGGCACATACGTGTTGAATCCGGTCGGGGGAGAGAAGAAAGAGAATGTGGCTTATAAAATCAGGCCCATCGGTTCCGAAGAATATTTTGTGGTGGAATACCGCCGCAAGGAGGGCAGCACGTTCGATAGTGGGCTGCCGGAATCCGGCCTGTTGGTTTACCGTATCAATCCGGCTTATACGGGCGGTAACGTGAACTACAGCGGGGGAACCCGTGTGGACGAGGTATACGTTTTCCGGCCGGGCGGTACGGTTACGGCCGACGGGAACATAGAAAAAGCGGCCCTCAGCGAGGAGAGCGGGCGTACGGCTTTTGGAGGCGACGCAGAAGTGAAGCCTTTTTACAGCGACGGTACGGTGGCGCGCTTTGCCCTGACGCATATCTCATCGTGTGGCGAAACCCTTT